>ERZ894203.374-NODE-374-length-39891-cov-23.418692_pt1 | contig 39891 bp, 36 predicted proteins | sample MGYA00380286_ERZ894203 | MGnify/ENA primary metagenome ERZ894203 (study PRJEB32331, sample SAMN06328484) | human gut metagenome | biome: human gut microbiome; feature: stool | host: Homo sapiens | collected 2014-02-06 ... | reverse complement strand
AGATATTTTTCACTGGTTTCGTGCAAAATATCGAAACCCAAATAAAATCAAAATCCGTGATAAGTGCTATAAAACAAGCATTTAGGAAACATGGGTGCCATTTATAAAGTTGTAAATTGGTACGTTTTTATATAATATTTTTTGTACATTCAGTCTTGACATTTTATATAGCCACTTTTCATAGATTACTGCTAACGAAAAGTGGTTGTTTATTCTTATTTTACAAATTATTATTCATAATTTCCAAATAATTCTCTGGGAAACCAATCAACTCCAAATCAATATCATTTCTGTATTCATCTATCACTGTTTCCACTATCTGCACCAAAGATTTCTTACTCTCTTCATCTGGAAGTCTTTTTAGCAAGACTAATGTATACGCGAATAATGAATTATTCTTTATTTCTGGATGTTTTCTCAAAAATGATGTTGTAAACTTTGTCGGAGGATTAAAATCTGTATTATACATTCTAGCCGCATGTGCACATTTGTTTCGTAAAACCGATAAACAATGAAGATGATTTTCTAATGTATCCCTTCCAACACCAACCATATGAGCAATGACATCTTTTTCTGAATAATACATAGAACTGTATAATTTAGACATATTAGAAAAAGACATTAATTCCACAATAACCCACAATGGCATTTTACTAGAATATTTCATTTTATGATGCTTCACAATCAGGCTATCTTTATAATAATTTTTCTCCCTGCTGAAATTTTCCATCACTTCCCTGTAACCTTTTTTATTGTAAAAATTGTTTTCATCATAATGCTGGTCATAAGGTGCATCTGTACATTTTGCAATTGAAAATCCATAAAATCACTCCTTAACGTAAAAAAGCTGAGCACAAGACTCAGCCTGGTCCCCAATGTCCAAAAGACTTCGGGCAACTCTGTTACATATAGTATATTCAAAAAACAAAAAAATTGCAATAGTTTTTATTATTTTCATCGATAAAAATCTACCACATTGAGTTTAAGTAGTTCATTACTACTAAGGATTTCTCCCAACACGTTTGCTTTTATCCCAATTCCGCCCATGTGCCTTAGTAGTCGAAACCGTAGTAATTTCAAGGCTTTCCGCCATATTCTGCCCTGTATTGCCCCAGTCTGCGATGGTATGCATTATCATAAAACTGGAGTGCCGTGGCAGATGAATAATATTTTAATCATAAATTTTTCCTATCTTAAAATGCCCTATAATGCCGAGTTTTGCGTTGGTTTATCGGCTTTTTCGAGCATTGTATTTTTCTTGTTTAAAACTACACTTTTTGCAAAACACTTCAAAATGGTGCAATTCAATGCAATGTGTAGTAGTCAAATCGTAGTCAGTTAAGGGGGTTCAGACTACTGACGGGGTGTGCATTATTTAACGAAAAGGGGAGCTGATATAATCGACATCCCCTCCTAATTATCAACTAAAAATATTTAAACTCGTTTCCAAGAATATTTAAATCTCAATTCCCCACGGAATTATATCCTTGCCTTTACTATTTGGCTTATCCCTCCATGTTGTAAACAAAAATTTATCAAAATTATAAAAATCCGTTTCTCTATATGGATACTGACGATCAAAACTTCCTATATTTGTAATATAGCAAGTATCAGTTGATCTTAATTCATATTCTTTATATTTCAAACTCCTATTAAGTTGCTTGTATAAAGAATAATTGAAAGCATCATCTATTTTAATGTGCTTAATCATTTCTGAATATTCTCCATCATAATCAACGAACAGCACTAAATTAATTGCACACAATGCAAACACTTCATTGTCTACTCTGCGTGAATAGTACGCTATTCCATCGTATTTCATCTTTTTACACGCCATCATTAACGATTGTGAAATAATATACTCTGACTTGAATACCCTATTTTCTTCTTTAATTACATAACAAGTTGGAAGGGTTAGAAGATACAGTTTCAACCAACAATGCACCCTATCTTCTTCAAATTCATTTAAACATCTAAAATCTCTTATAGATATAGCCAAATTAAAAATTCTTTGATTTCCTTCTAATAATATTGGTGAAACATTAAAATCTATTTCTGCTGGACAACCCATTTCTATCCAACATCCATATGAAGAATTAGCCAAATACATACTAGGGTTGCCAGGAATACTAAATCTATAATTTCCAGATTTAGACCTCATTGAATTAGGCAAATGTAGCATATCTTTAGCTGTAAAGGTCTTGTTTGGAGTTCCCAGTCTACTTCTGAAGAATTGCAACTCATTGGTCTTAATTCCAGGAAAAGCCTCACTGTTATTAACCAAATTTACTGCAAATGGATGATCTCCTATATTCTTTACCAATTCCAAAATAATATTGTTACTTTCTGCTATGTCAGCCTTATAATACAAATCTAAAGATTCCAGCATTTTTGTACTAAAGAAATCTATAATATCCAAACTTTCCTTATCAGCATTAGCATTTTTTGCCTGTTCCATAACTATTTTATATTTCTTTTCTAAATTGTCTCGATAATCTACATCCTTGTCTAGTTTGAATGGCGCATATAAATCTTTACATATAAATCCATTTTTCAACCATGTTAATTTCATTTTTTGATATCACCTTTCCATGCTTATATAAAAGACACAATATGTCCTCCTGCAGTAATATATTAATTTCAATAAGGTTCAATTTTCAATCCCTATTTTACCATATAAACTATATCTCTACCAGTCAAAAAGACATCCAAGCAACATTTAAGAATAAATTTTGTAAGCATCATATGTGATATCTTGTATATTCCATTTTTTTGACTATTAAATCCTTTATTTTCTATTTTCCACCTCTCTCCTCCTGTTTTTATCAGTTTTTCTAAGTTTCTCCTTGTTATCTCTATATTCGTTACCCATTCCATTCTCTTCTTATTTAATCCATTCTTTTCTTCTTTTTCAAATCTATACTCTAATATATTCATCTGCTCTGTTTTTCCAGATATCTTTCCTACATTATTTGCAAATTTCCCTTCTCATTTTTCACAACATACATTGTCAATAACATATTTGTCTTTTCCTTCATCTAACAGTTCATAGTTTTCTTATATCAATCTCTGCCGTGTTCCTTTCTGGATAAGTATATACACCCATTTGTTTTCTCTGCTTATCTTCATTATCGGCTCTGTTACATACAGTGCATCACCTTGTACACAGATTGACAATCTTGGATATTCTATTTTTATTCTGCCTAAATTTTTTTCCTACATTATGCTCACAATCCTATTTGTTTATATTCTCCTGTTCTCTCTATAAATTCTGTATCAAGACTTAAAACAACCTTATCACTCATTACTATTTTTGTTTCCAAAACTTTTTGATAATAAAATATTCTAGTACTCCCATCTGAAACTTTTCTTTTCACACACAGACAGTTTTCACAATGTTTTTCTTTAAAATAAAACTGTCCTGTCCCATCAAGTATTATTCTCCAATGTTTATAAAAACTTTTTCCACATATCAGACTATAGATCATCTTTTTCCTTAAAGTTCTTAAACACTCTGGAGATAATTTTTCAAGATAATAATTTATTGTATCGTAATGTGGTATTTCTGATAAATCTTTGTCTCCAGATATCATTTTCAATGTTTTATGCAGTTTTCTTTATTAAATTTTTCATCCATCTGCCTCATTGTTTCCACACCACATATATTTTCCAAAATACTAAGAATAATAAAATCTGACTGTTTGTATCTTATATGCCCTTGTTGTCTTGAATCGTCTATTTCATTTATCCATCTCAACAGATCTTTAAAAAAATGATTTGTTATAATAGCTATATCTACAATACATCTGTCTTTTTCTTTAATTTTTCTTTTTCCCTTTTGTTCAATCTTTTTTCATATTAAAATACCTCCCAATGCGTAAACTTTTTATAACTATTTTACATCATCAAAAGATATTTTGTTAAATAGCAGAGTTTTCTAATGCGAAAAATATTTATTCTTCAGTGCTGGCTTTAAACCAAATTCTGGTTATGAATCTGAATTCTAACCATTACTTGAGTAGTCGCATCTATAAACCGTTTTTCTTTTTTAATTTATTTTCTTTATCTGTAATAAAATAATTTATCCACAGGTAATCAAGCAAAATACCTGTAATAAAAATCTTTATGCCACCATTCTCATCAATTAAAAGCAATATAAAACTTACAGTTGTTCCCAAAACTGTATATAGTTGAAGTCTTTGTTTTATATATGATATTTCTAATTTTTGGGGATTTACATATAAATGAAATGCAAAATAAAAAAAAGTAAATGCAAAAAATATCATACCAAACAATATCTTTATATTGTGAAAATGTACTTCCTGTTCCAATATAATTTGAATAACACAGACAATAAAAAAAATGATATATTCTATATTCAAAGAAACGATTATTCCATATACATATGATAAATGCGTCATATTTTGTAATAACTGTCTTGGATTATCATATTCACCCCTTGATATGAAATAAACAAATTTTGTGCCTGAATCCAAATACATAAGAATCCACAATAACCCCAATATTACCATAGAAAGCAACCCCACTTTCACTGCAATTGTCTCGTTAAACTTCATTATAATTGCTGCAATTATAAAGGGAGTCATAACAGCAATCGCAGCACGCTTAAATCCCCATTTTGTTTCTGCCATCCAGTAATCCATCATCTTTATATAGTTTCTTACAATCGCACAAATTAATTTTTCCATTTTCATCCCTTTCATATTTTCTAATCATATTCAAAAAATTCAAATAAGTACATTACAGATAAAACTTAATCACAAAATGTTTAATGGCACTGTTTCATTATGTTTTAGTTATTTTATCATTGTTTTATTTCTCCTTATTTAGCCCCAAAACACCCTGTTTTGTAAGATTTCCTAGTTTTATGATGATACGTTCTAAAATCGCAGATTATGGCAAATCAGAGTAAAATTGAGCAAGTTATTACTACCTGTTAGCATTAAAATTGGTAGTAAAATGTAAATGGTTACTACTAAAGATTTTTACAATTCATAATCTGCATATACAGATAACATACTTTCAATACTTCGCACAAAATGTTTTGAATTGCTATCAAACTCATAATCTCCAATCATTGTGTGATATACTCCATTTGTATATTCTGTTACAAATATAGCCTCATAAAGGCTTTGTAGTTTTTGCTCAACAGTAACAAGTGTTTTTCCCTCTATTTCCTCAAATGCTTCATCCCTATTCAACAGTTCAGAACATAACCAGTCTCCCAAATCAGATTCCTTATATATATCCATAAGTGGCTTTGAATTCTTCCCATTAACAAAGTCATTATACAATGATATATCCACAATCTTTAATCCAACAAGAATAGGTGTAATATACATCAACAAAAGCTTTTTTCCTTTTCCATCTGAAAATCCAAAATCCCACTTCCTGCTATCATGCGTAGGTTCATATGCTGCCATTTTCACTTGTCGGTAAAAACGAGTAACTTCTCGCAACTCCATATTATATGTATCTATTACTTTTCTAGATACTTTTTCTAATATATAACCTGAATCCAGCCCCATCTCTCTATAAAATGCAGTTTTATCAGCTGGTGGCAAGGATAATCTCATATCAAAAAATCTATCTAAATACCTACACGCATCAAATGTATTGCCATAATAATGCTTTATTGTATGTTGCAATTCAACTAAATTAACAGAAAATACAAATGTGATTCTTTCATCACACAAATAATGTTTTATCCTTTCTAATAAATGAACAGCATAACTTGGCTTACATCTATCCAATTCGTCTATGAAAACCACTAACCGATTTCCTCTTTCCACCAACAACTCTGTAAAGAATTTTTTAATATCCTCATGTAAATCTTTTTCTTCTCTAATATTTGTAAGAGGATTTTCACTTTTTAAGTTTTCAATAATACTGTTTATATTCCTACCGGTAAACGCCTCTAATACAGAACCCGCTAACTTAAATATATTGCCATTATCATCAAAATCATAATTTATTCCTAACTGCTTTATTATTTCATACACCAAAGACAATACCGGGTCTGTATCATTATCATTTTCCCATGCATCATAATAAACCGCCACATTATAATTTTCTGGCACATCTTCGGATTTTTCCGGGAATGGAAGTGCATACACAATACTTGCTTTTTTCTCATCATCCATATCACTCATCGGATTTTTGGCATTTATTAGCAGCATAGAGTGTTTCACAAAAAAAGTCTTTCCACTTCCCCATCTGCCGTCAATAGCAATAGAAGAAGTTCCTTCTTGTGCTAATAGCAAATCATAAAAATGTACCAAATCTTTGTTTCTTTTCAATAAATCTTTATTCAATGTATGTATCAAATTTTCTTCCGTAGGAATTAATTCAAAACTATTCATAGCCCTTCCCCCTTTTGTAAAATATTTTGCAACCGCAGATTGCGATTTTCGATTATATTCACAATATATTTCAAAAACTCAGCATACTGATTTGATTGCAGCTTTAATAACTTTTCAACAGTATCATATTTATCGTTTTCAACAATTTCCTCTATAAATACATTGCTATAAATCTTATCATAAATCAATTTTGTAAATTTAGCATGCCGTTTATAATATATATTAGGTATATCATAGCAATGTGCCATTCCTCTATTTACATTCGCCCCCGGCCATGTAGGAATTATGTTTCCAATATCATAGTAATGTTCTAAAAATTCTTGTATTTCCGGCAAATTGTTTACATCACTAAATTTTGGATAATTCTCACTTAAAAACTTATCTGAATACAGACGCTGCCTTGAAACACCAGTTTCATCTTTCACAATAATATCGGTTCTCACTTTATCTCCAAATAGTTGTCGGTAATATATAAACACACCAATAGCATATATTCCTTTAAAGGAAAATAATACATCCGGACATTCCCATTTCAGTTTATTAATTTTATCTTCATTATATTTTTCAACATTTTCTCTCTTTTGAAAAAATTCTTCTACCGATTGCAATTTCATTATTAACGCTTCCTTAGATATATCGCATATTTGTTGTTCCTGCTGATGCTACTCCAAAAGTTATAGCTACACACATTGCAACAGTCAATCCCATAGTTACTACAGCTACTCCAATGCCTGCACCGACATTTTTCATAGCTTAGTCCCACATAATCAATCCTTCTGATGTATTTTCTGTTCCACAATAAGGGCATGAAAGCTTACTTAATTCTTCCTCATTCGCTTTGCGCATACGTTTACCACAATGATCACATTTATGTGCGTACACCTTTATCAGATCATATTCTGCTTGAAAATCTTGACCGAAAACATAAGGTACATACCCCCACTCTTCTACGGTTTTTATACCAAACTGCTTAGTACGAATAGCATCTTCATCTTTAGGTCTGTACAACGATAAATCCAGTTCAGTTTTCCATTTCCCACATGAACTACAAATATATACCTCTCGTTCAGCATTTATAGCTATATACTTACTTGAAGATATCAATTCTTGCCACTCAGAACCATATTTTCCATTCTTAGCATCTTCTATAGTTTCCTGATAAATTGTTGGATACATCATTCCAACACCATGCATGACACTGTATTCCTTTTTGCATTTTTTACAAACAAAATCATATCCGTCACCCACAATGTACCTCCTTTATAAACTAAACAAACTCCAGCATCTTTTTTTCCATGCAGAATTCATATCCCATGTTCTTTTTCCTACTTTATCAAATTCCACAACAATTGAACCAATCTTTATGTTTTTTCTTCTCATTCCCATACCTCAAATTCCTTTTTAATAGTATTTAAACAACCTCACCAGACAATATTCAAATGAAATCATATAATCACGCTTTCTGTTTAGGAACAAACTCAATCTTAAGAACCATTCCCATACCAGCTGCTAATCTTTTAAGCAAATTAACAGATAGATTCCTTGTTCCATTTTCAAGCTTGCTGATATCTACCTGATTAATACCAGTACATTCAGCCAGTTCCTTCTGTGTCATATTCTAAGAAGTACGAGCATCTACAATAGCCCTTATGACATCCATCTCAGGCTGAATAGCTTCATATTCTTTTCTGAACTCATCATCTTTTAACTGCTTAGAAAGCATATCATCAAATGTTCTCATCCCTCATCACCCTTTCTATGAAATCCTTTCTTCTATCCTTTGCAATCTGAATCTCCTCTTTAGGGGGGCTATATCTTTTTAACAAATCCGTTCGTCAGTATTATTTTTCCATTATAATAGAAAAAAATATAAGACTCTGGTAATGTCACTTCCAAATTTGCAACGCAATTCAAATATTCCGTCTTCCAAATGTTTACTGTAAGGTTGTCTAAGCATATTCCCCTTTTATTGTAATATACCCAGCAATCCAAATATTTTAGCTCGCATCTTAGGATTAACAGAATCAAGAAATTGCTCTACTGGAACTTCACCATTTTCTTTTTCATATGCTATCAGCTTAAATTCTATCATGTAATCTCCTTTTTAAATATTATATGGTATATATACCATAATATCAATTATCCATTTAATATAATCATAATGTTTTAATCACACTCATTAATTCGTCAGAACATAAAATTTTCTTTATTGATTCTTTAAATTCATCAATATTATTGTATTCATATTCTGGTTCAAAACACTCCATACTACTATTCTTTTTCCAAAACTAACAATCTTGAATCCTTCAATTTGCATTTATAAGAATAATTATCTTTTTCCAAAGTTCCGGAAAAACAAAGATAATAATTTAATGCTTCATCCTTTTTCTCCGGAATATCAATTAATTTATCACTTAAGTAATTATATACAGACGGAGATATCGATATCTGGCATATTTGCTTTTTACTATCAACATTTAATACCTTAAGATAATACTTTTTTATATCACTTTCCTGTATATATTTATAAATGTACAATGCACACTTCCCATAATATATTTTTTGTATATCCATATCTTCTTCCAAATTCCCCGAATTAAAATTTTTATGCGGCAAATATTTTTTCTCACCACTGTTGCCTTTAAAATTGAAAAAATTATTTTTGCTTTTCTTCACTCCTCGCATCTGTAATCCATTACCATTCGTACTTTTAGAAACTGTTTTTAACATCCTATTTAAGCAACTCGTCAAACGATTACTAATGTCTGTTGTGTCCAAATCCTCATAGAATTTACCTGTTTCCTTTCTTGATGCCACCTCATGTCTATAAGGACAATCTATATCATGTTTTTCCTTATCTGACTCTATCACTTTAAAGTATCTTCGCTGATTTCCTCTCGCAACAGTAAGTGGAGCCAATTTACAAACCGGGCAAAACATATGTCCGTCATACTTGCTTATTGCCTTCTTATAATCTTTATCATATAAATCCCAATAAACACTTGCTGAATAATTTGTATCATTCTCAAAATAAAATTCGTCATATTTCTTTTTCATACTAAATAACCCCTTTCTTATTTAATCTTCCATTACATCTGCTAATTACACTTACTATATTATATCATAAAATTATCCTCACATATTTATTATTTCTCCAATAAAAACAAACCAACCGGACAATTACTCCAATTAATCTAAATATAAAACCACCAATATCCTCGTCTACGACGAGGATATCTTCAATACTTGTATGTAATATTCTGCTTAAAATCAACAAATTATCTACGCTCGGCAACGACTTCCCATGAATCCATTTATAAATAGCCTGCGGATTTTCAAATCCCATAGCTTCCTGAACATCCTTTACCGTATATCCATTCTTTTTCAACAATTCACTGATTTTATTTCCGGTTGCTTTTTGCTTTATTGATAAATACACAGGTTCCAAAAACATCCCTCCTAATCTCCGGCTTTATCACCACCTGCCAATATTTCAGAATGTATAACCTTCAGATTACATCATTTTCATACTTCCCATTTTTTACACAAAACTCATCTACAATTTTCAATATCATATCATTATAATAAGTCACACCACCATGAGCATAACTTCCCTCCAATTCATAATAATCTGCTTCATGCCCTGTTTCTATAAGTTTTTCATACAAAATCCTGCTATTCTCAACTGATACTACCGGGTCAAATTCACTATGAAAGATTAGAACTGCCGGTAGTTTTATATCTTTTGTTATATACATCTCACATGATGCTTTTCTAGCGATTTCTTCATTTCCCTCTATTTTATCTAAACCAAGCAGTACCGCCGATGGACGGACATCCATCCATGATGGTAATGGCTCTTTTGCACAAGTCAGTATATCCGTAGATGCACTTTCCAAAATCACACCTGAAATCTTAGGAAGTTTTTCACACAAACCATGTTTACTAAACAGCACGGACATCATTGCTATATGTCCCCCCGACGAATTTCCCATAAGAAAAATTCTTTCTGTATCAATGTGAAAAACTTCGGCAACAGATGGAATAAATTTCAACGCATTACACACATCCTCCACCTGTGCAGGAAACTGTGCAATATCCGACTCACGATATTCCATTGCCGCCACCACATAACCTCTTTTTGCCAATTTCGCATAGTTTAAAATATCATTATGCATTTCCTGTTTATGCCATGCCGAACCCGGAATAAATAAAATTAAAGGATATTTTTCTTCTTTTTTCATTCCATCTTTATATGGAAAGATAATTTGTAAATGTCTTTTACAATTATCATAATCACAATATTCAATATCCTGCGAGTATAACCATTGTAATTTATCAGTTTCAGCATCAATTTTTATAATCTTTTTCATTTTCCTCGCTCCGATTTCTATTTACTGTCACACTATTCCTTTAACTATTTATTTAATTCTCATTCTAACTTCCATATTTAAGCAACAGCTTATACCATTTCTGTTCATTTCTCAGATATATTTTATCCCTATTTTCACAGTATGTCATTAAACCTTTAGTTTAACACTATCAATTCAGCACTTCTTCCTTATTCACCGCTATTGTATCGCAAGGATTTTAGTCCCCTATAAATCCCTTTTTATTCAACACGCCTTTCCCCTCTCACCCCAGTTTCACAGCATCTCTCCTGCCATCTACCTGAAGCACCGCCTTGCTCGTCACAGCATAGCTGTCCCCGTTTTTCAGCCATTTAACAACTTTTCCGTCTTGCAATATCAGCACTGCCTGTTTGGAATGACTTTCAATATTGTATTGCTTTGCTGCTGCATCAAATACTATCCTGCAATTATTTTCTGCTATGCTGTCAATTCCTCTAAGACTTCCGGATTCTAATGCTTCCACTGCATCAAATGTAGTTCCTATGGTTACTGACGCATCTTTTCCGTCTTTTAAATTCCATGAAAGACCATGATAAATGCCACTTCCATTGCTTATCACACCAGTAACAGACTCGCCTGATACCTTGTTATTCTCTTTATTTTTACTGTCTTCGTTGTTTTCTTTTTTGTTATCATCATCTGAACTTTTATCTTTTTTGGTTTTCTTCTTTTTCTTTGTTTTGCGGCGTGTTTTTCTGCGTTTTCTTCTATGTGAACGATTATTATCTCCATCGTCACCGTCATTATTGGTATCACCCTTTCCGCCGTAACCGTACCTGCTCTGCCTTTTGTCAGGCTGCCTGTAACCGCCTGTTATCCAGCCTGCTATTATAAATAAAAGTGCGATTACATTTAATATCGTAAACAGATATACACCTATTTTTAAAAACGGTCGAAGCGGTGTGATGCCAAACACGATAAGAAGCATTTCCGCCACCACGACAAGCGTGAACAATGTCGGCATGAACATTGTCTTTTTTCCTTCCGCCATAAACAGCATGAACATCGAAAGAAAACATAAAACTAACGGAACGGCTATTGCCACGGCACAAAATACGAGTATATTTGCACCTCCTGCATGATTTATATAAGAAACACTGTCCCTTATATCTCCCCATGTATATGGTGCTTTAATTACATAATTTTCAGAAAGTCTCCCCTCTTTAAAGTATGTATATCCTGCTTTTCCCCCTGTTTTTATGACCTCTATTCCTGAAAGTGTCATATTTCCATCCCCTGCATTAAATTTACAGAATGGAAGTAAAAGAGAAAGCAGTGCCAGCAACAATAAAAGCCCTGCTATATTTTTCATCAATCGACCATGTTTTCTCATTAAAAATCTCCTCCCTAAGTTAGGTATTATCATAATAATTTAAACACCTGTTATCATATTTTTGCAAACTTCTATTATGCGTAAAAAATATAAGTTTATAAATTCTAAATGCTTATCATTATATGAATGTTCATAACAGTTCAGCCTTAAATGGCATTTCAAATTTTACGAAATAAACAAATGCCACATTGCATCGATTAAATGTGGGAAATTAAAAACTGAACTTTTATGAACAATCTGCACTCTTGTATAATACAACAAATTTCTTTAATAAAAAATATATTTTTCCTTATATTTTTATTAAGATATAACATTTCAGATATAAAAATATAATTGTTAAACCACGGTCTGCTCATTATATTATCAATTATATTCTTATGTTAGAAAAATCTTTCACTCTTAAAATTAGCTCAAAACCTAAGTGTGCACTCAAATGAAATAAATAAATCTTCTCCGTCAGAGCATTGATTTCGTGCAAATAAACAAAAATTGATGTGATACCAGACTGAGAAATACTCACATTTCCACTCAGATTACCACATCAATTTTTCATTTAACTGCCAGTCTTTTTAATATTTAGCATTTTATTGTACCATCACGCTTTTCAACTGCTTGTCTTTTTACTTTTAGTATTCTGTTTTACAATTACTTTTTGTAAATCCGGTTTTTTACGCTTTATATTTACTTAACAATCGGTGCAAATCTTATTCTTATCTGAGGAAGTGACTTAAGTTCTGTATAATAATTTGTCTGCCAGTCATCTCCCTGAGTCTCGTCATTTTCTCCAGATGCCGGTGGTGCAAATATCTTAAGTGTCATATCTTTTGCTCCGTCAAGCGGCTTTTTGAAGAATGCACTCATCATGTCTACACATTTTACGCCCGGTGCTTTATAGAACCAGTGTCCGTTTAATTCTATCATAAGGTTCATGTCTACATTGTCATCATCAAAGTATGCTTCACAGAATACAGGATTGCTGTCAAAGTGAAGGTCGATTGCTACTCCGTCGGCATCTTCCGAACCACCCCAGCGGAGTTTTGCGGGAAGTTCTACATCTGAGCCTGTTTCCATTGACGGACTAAAGAAATCGTCATGAATGATTTCTCTATATGTATCCATGAGTGGCTGCTCAATTCCAACATCTTTGTTGTTTGGATCTTCTATCTCAAGTCCGAGACGGCCTCTGTCCCTGAACTGATACATTGTGAAGCCTGAAAGCCATTTCTCGTCGTCTTTTTTAAGCATTTCACAGAATTCTTTGAGCATTGATGCCTGATCGTACGGTCCTGTCACATCACCGTCTGAGTTAAACTCGGACAATACCATAGGCTTTTTAACTCCGTTATTTACATATGTGTATCTCTCATAGCTGTTCTTTGCAAGCTGATATATCTTGCTTACTGCATGGCGTGCAAATGTTGTACCGCCTTCTTCTGCAACATCATATGGCCAGCCCCAATGAAGTGCCATGTATCTGTCTACGGATACAATATCTGCTGCCCTTGAAGCTTCTGCAAATATGTCTTCCATCTCCATCTTTTCGTCTTCAAGTTCCTTACATCCGTCAAGACAGATGATAGTCTTAACATTTGGAGCTTCTTTTCTGATTATCTCACTTGCGTGTTTGAAGAATGCTGCAACTTCCTCATAACTTGCTCTCTTGTTGAATGAGAACCAGTTTCCTGTTGCTTCATGATTTATACGAAGCTGAACCCTGCCGAATGTTCTAAGGTCTTTTGCGATTGCCACAAGATGCTCGTCTGATACCTTAGGGTCGATAGTCATTGTAAGGAGTACATCCTGTCCATGTCTTCTTACATCTCTCATGCAGGTAAACGGCTCATCATCTAATGTACCGTTAAGTCCACCCTTATATGTAAAATAATCATCATACGGGAAATCCCATGCAAACTGTACTGACGGGTCAGCATGAACAACACTTGCTCTGCCCGGCCACCCCTCATCATTCGGATAATAGCAATACATAAGATTTATCGCTCTATGCGGTCTGCCAAGTTTCTGTAAAATATAATCCTGATTTACATATTCTCCACGCTCACTTCCATCACCAAGATCAACAGCACACTGTGCAGGTCCCATATGAAGTGTTTTTGCCTTTAATTCGCTCATCTTTATCCTCCAATTTTGTTTTATGACATTTTTGCGGAACATATCTGTCACCTTTTACACATTAAGCACGACTGCAACAATTTCAGCCTATATTATTTATATAACATACAAAGTATGCATATTAATATCCATTTCTGCACTCATTTTTTGTACATAGAAATGCATATCTGTCCATGTTCCATATATACCATCATTTTAATTGCGGCATCCATAAATTACAATGTAATTAGGCGACTTAAAATACACGAAATATTACATAAAAATTGCATGAGCCTACAGCAGCAAATAATATATGTTTACACTACTAAATACAAATATATACAACCATCTTATCCTACCTGCATACAACCGTGCACTTTGCACTCTTTCCGTTTTTGGTGTATGCCGTTATGACGGCTTTTCCTTTTGCTTTCGCCTTTATCTTTCCTGTTGTCTTATTCACAGTTATTATTTTTTTATTGGAAGATTTAAAATAAATCTTTCCCGAAAGTTTTCCGGCATATTTTTTATATCCCTGCAGATATGCAGTCAGCTTTTTACCTGCTCCTTTACTTATATTTACCTTGCTCTTTGACAATTTTACTATCTTCACATCTGCAAATATATTTTTGGTATATTCATTTCCTGCAGTTGATTTTACATACACGGTGTACCATCCCGGTTTTGATGCATTTATTGTAAATTTCTTACTGTTTACATATATGTATGAGCCATCATCATACTTAAAAAATGATGCCGCTTTTTTCCCCTCTGCATATTTTACGGCTGAAACATTTCCGCTTATCTGCACATTCAGCTTTTGTTTATATTTTTTATATATGCTTTTTGAGGAAGATATTTTTATATTTCCTGTTTTGGTGACCGTGTCAGACTGCTGTTCCGGTGTCTCAGTTACCTGCGGACTTTCGGTAATAGTCGGTGTTTCCGTTATCTGAGGTGTCGGCGTTTGCATCACATCAGGTATCGGCGTTTCCGTCACATCAGGTGCCGATGTTTCCTGTGGTGTTTCTGTTGCCGTTGTCCCTGATTGTCCATCTGTTATTTCAGGGACAGCCGTTATTGACGGTGCTTTCGTTGTTTCAACAGGTGTTTCCGTAACCTTCGGTGTTTCCGTTGCCAACACTTCGCTGCTGCTTGAAGCTGAAGGCTGTGGTGCCGCCGTATGTGTCGGTTCTGCTGTTGCCCCTGCTGTCTGTCTATATTCCAAAGCCGCATTTACTACCTTTGATGCATCCGGTATTCCCGCATATGTTACATAGTATTTCAAATTTGACAAAAGTTTCATGTTGTCCGTATTACAGAGCAGTTCTTTAAGACCTTTTCCGTCAATATTTCCCGCCGCCGCTTTTGCAAGTGCTGCCACACCTGCCACATACGGTGCTGAAAATGAAGTTCCCCATTCACAGGTATAGCCTCCGCCAACGGCGGTTGTATATATTGCGGCACCCGGAGCACACATTTCAACTTTTTTTGTTCCATAATTACTGAACCAGCTAAGGCTCCCATCCCACTCTATACTTCCGACAGTAATAAGATTATCTTCACTGAATGATGCCGGTGTATAAGTCAGACGGTCTATATTTTTTGATTCATTTCCTGCGGCAACAACAAAAAGCATATCGCTTTGTACAATAACATTTTCCATTATCATATTGTTGAATATGTCTGCCATTCCCGACTCACCGCCCCAACTGCAATTACATATATCCGCACCATTATTGTCAGCATACACTATACCCTGTATAAGCGTAGACATTGTTGACTCTCCCTCCGAATCAAGAGCTTTTACAGGCATAAGCTTTATGTCTATATCAGAAGCAATCCCGACAACTCCCGTATTATCATCAGCCGCCGCCAGAACTCCTGCAATCGCAGTACCGTGACCGTTATCATCATATGGATTATTTCCGCTATTAGTAAAATTCCAGCCTATCGTATCATCCGTATATCCGTTTTCGTCACTGTCACTACCATTTTCAGTTTCATCTGAATTTTTCCATATAACATTTTTTATCTCGTCATTTGTATAATCTATTCCCGTATCTACGACAGCAACTACAACCGAATCATCATTCTTAGAAATCGTTTCAGATGCATTATTTATTGCTGTCCACGCTTCTTCGGCATTTAAATCCACCCCCTCTACGGCAGTAATATTTGAATCTTTATATTCGCTGCTCGGGCTTGTAAATGTTCCGCTATTTTTCAATGCCCACTGCGAACCGTCAGCATAATAATCCTTTGTGCTCCCGCTCGATTTTACGGAAACTTTATTTGACGATGTCTCTGAATTTGATGCAATTCTCACCTTATAGTCCGGCTGTGCCGCCTGAATATCTGAGCCATATTTTTTTGCAATATCTATTGCTTTTTTTGTATATTTTTCTGACTTTATCTTATAAACCTTTATAAGTTCAGTCACATCCTTTTCTTTATATGCATATTTTTTTATCTCTTTAGGTTCCGTTGTTCCCTCTCTGTATTCTATCATAATGCGGTTGTCATTTTCTTTATATGCATTTTCATCATCAACGATAACCGCCTTGTCTGATGTCTTATTGTCACCGTCAGACTTTTTACTTTTATAAGACACTGTCTGCGTATTGTTTCCACTACCCGAATATGTACTTTTCTGTACCGTGTCACTGCCATACTCTACTTTACCGCCTGCACTGACACTACCTGTAACAAAACTTTTCTCCGAATCCACACCCGTATCTGTATTCGATATACTTCCACCACATACTTCCTGCAATCCTAACGATAAGGTAATGATAACACCAGCAATCGCAGATATTTTTTTAACGGACTTTTTCCTCATATAATGATTCCTCCCTTATGAAATCCATATGCACTCTCGAAATCTTCCGAACGAAGAATTTCGAGAGTACATAATCCATTATAACTCCAGTTTTTGTCATTATTGTGAACTGACAAGTTTTTAACACAATATGAGATTAACAGTTCAACCCTGCATTTCCTACATTCACAAACCTGCCTGCAATTATGTTGTTATAAAAACCACTTATTCCTCACACTACCTCATCAATCATGCCCTCATCAAGATATTTATATTTTTCCGGTGCCTTGTTAGTCAATATATGCATATCCCCGAAGTTTGCAAATTTCACTGATGTCACATTGTCAAATTTTTCAAAATCGGCAAGAAGATATTTCTGATTGCACTGATTTATCGCTGTTTTTTTGACAAGTGCCTCATTTGCATCCGGTGTCGTAAAACCGTGCTTTAAACTTATGCCGTTAGTCCCAAAGAATCCTTTTGTGAAATTATAATTTTGTATCGACAAAATAGCTTCATTACCGACTACCGCCTCAGTTGTTCCTTTCAATTCACCGCCAACAAGTATTACATGAAATCCCGATACAGCAAGTTTTTTTGCGTGTGCAACGGCATTTGTAACAAATGTTGCTTCTTTACAACTTATATACTCAATCATATACCCCGTTGTCGTACCTGCATCAAGATATACAAAATCCGTCGGTTTTATAAGTTCCGCTGCCTTTCTGGCTATCTGTCTCTTCTCTTTTTCGTTTACCCTGAGCTTTTGTGACACTGAGAGTTCTTTCGCCGTGTAATTGGAATTTACGGCTATAGCACCGCCAAACACTTTTATAAGTTTGTTTTCTTTATCAAGCATTGTGAGGTCACGCCTTATCGTTGATTCAGATATACCAAGAGAATCTTTTATTTCGTTTACTGTTACGCTATTTCTTTCCTCCAGCATTTTTAATATCATCTGCTGACGCTTTTCTACTAACATTTTATCCCTCGCTTTCAACTTTTAACCCTGAAAAACCCCGTGGCAACCATATTTTGATATACCCGGGGTTTTCTGTTTGTTATGTCTCTGATTCGGTCACTTGCGACCAAAAGCATCAAATCTTTTTCACAACATTTAATTTCATAATCTTAAATTTCTTATACTGATTACAGATTTTCTTTCATAAATGCAGAAATCTTTTCGTATGCCGCGTCCTCATCTTCACCGTCAAACTTAAGTACGACTTCCATGCCGCCTTTAATTCCAAGTCCCATAATAGCAAAGATTTTCTTGCAGTCTCCTGACTTTCCGTCTTTTGAAATAGTTACGCTGCTGGTAAATTCCTTTGCAAGCTTTACAAGCTCTCCTGCCGGACGTGCGTGTATTCCCTGTGGATCTGTAACCGTGTAAATAAATTCTTTCATAATATAAATGCCCCTTTCATTTTAAAATATAATTTTTGAATTTTTAATCATTACTTTTTTAACATATAATACATAACCTGTTTCTTCCCTTTAAGTAGTTTTATTTAATCATACTTATACTTATCGGTCAAAAAACATTTTTACCATATTTATTTGTGCTTTGGCATAATACTTTATGATACTTTTTTCTTAAGCACACCAAGTAATACTGTTGAAATAACTGTTCCTATTACAAGTGAGAGTAAATACATCCATGAACCTCCGACAACCGGAAATACGAAAATTCCACCGTGAGGTGCCATCAATGTACAGTTAAATACCATGCTGAGTGCTCCTGCAACTCCCGAACCTATTATACATGATGGAATTACACGAAATGGATCAGCAGCCGCATAAGGTATCGCACCCTCTGTTATGAACGCAAGTCCCATTACAAAGTTTGTAGGACCGCTCTCTCTCTGCTCTTTTGTAAATTTGTCTTTAAATAACATTGTTGCAAGTGCAATAGCACATGGTGGAACCATACCACCTATCATAACTGCCGCCATAATATCATAATTTCCGGCTGCAATAGAATTTATGCCAAATACATAGGCTGCTTTGTTGAATGGACCTCCCATATCTATAGCCATCATTCCGCCTAAGATAAATCCGAGTGCTATCTTGCTTGAACCACCCATGCTTCCAAGCCATGTATTAAGTCCTGTGTTTATAACACCCATAACAGGCTCTACTACATAATTCATTGCGAGTCCCATTATCAAGATTCCTACAACCGGATAAATAAGTACAGGTGCAAGTTTTTCAAGTGCTTCCGGAAGTTTCTCACAGCCCTTTCTAAGAAGAAGTATTACATAACCTGCGAGGAAACCTGCCGCGATAGCACCAAGGAAACCTGATTTTCCGTTGTATGCTATCATTCCACCAACAAAACCAAGTGCAAGTGCCGGTCTGTCGCCGATTGCCATTGCTATAAAACCGGCAAGTACGGGCAACATAAAGTTAAATGCAAGTCCACCGATATTCTTAAACATTGCAGCAACAGGTGTTATCGTACCAAAGTTTGAACGGTCTTTAACCGATAGTGATGAAATGTCAACTGACAATCCGTCGATAAGGAATGCTATTGCAATAAGGATACCACCACCGACTACAAACGGGAGCATATGCGATACACCGTTCATAAGCTGAGTATAAATTTTATGTCCTACACCGCCGCCTGAGGTTTCTTTACTCTGGCTCTCCGATGCGTTAGCCGCATGATATACCGGTGCGTCACCGTTTACAGCTCTCTTTATAAGCTCGTCAGCTTTATTTATTCCGTCTGACACCTGACATTCTATAACTTTCTTTCCGTCAAATCTCTCCATCGGAACTTTTGCATCTGCAGCAACTATGATACAGTCAGCCTCTTTAATATCATTGTCTGTCAAAACATTTTTCGCTCCGCCTGAACCTCTTGTCTCAATCTTTACATTAACTCCTGCTGCACTTGCTGCTTTTTCAATTCCCTCTGCCGCCATATATGTGTGGGCGATACCTGTCGGACATGAAGTAACTGCAAGAATTTTCTTTCCTGACTCGTTTGAAATATTTGTGCTCTCAAGTCTCTCGTCAATATCCGGCTTTTCGTCATCTGCCTTGTCTACGATCGAAAGAAACTCATCAACTGATTTTGCATTTCGTAAAGATTTTGAAAATTCTTCGTCCATCAAAAGCACTGAAAGTTTGCTCAATACATCGAGATGCACATTATCCTCTGTGTTCGGTGCTGCGATAAGAAAAAGAAGTGTAACAGGATCTCCATCAATTGAGTCAAAATCCACACCATCTTTTATAACCATTGCGGCAAGTCCCGGTCTGTCTACCGCATCACATTTTCCATGTGGAATTGCTATTCCTTCGCCGATACCCGTTGTGCCTTCTTCTTCTCTTAAGTAAACCTGTTTTCTATAACCCTCTCTATCATTTATCTTGCCGCTCTTTACCATCAGGTCTACTGCCATATCAAGAGCTTCAGACTTAGACTTAGGTGACAAATTCAGGCTGATACTCTTAGCATCTAATAAATCTGTTATCCTCATGCTCATCTCCATCCTTTCTTTCTGTAAAAACATTAAGATTGTTTATAAGATCATTTACTTAGCAATATGCTTTAAATCCACTCTCTTAAGCGACTCCTCAACTTCCTGCTTTGTAGCAAGATAATCTGATGCTGCACTTGCACCGCCTGTTGCCATAGCCATGCTGAACGCATAATCATAATCTTTCTTTTGCAGCCATCCTGCTATAAATCCGGCAACTGATGAATCACCTGCTCCGACTGAATTTTTAACTACGCTCGTCGTTGCTTTGGTGGCAACTACTTTTCCGTCCTCGCTCAAGAGAACTCCGCCTTTTCCTCCCATAGAAACAAGAACATTTACTGCTCCCATCTCCTGCAGCTTCTTTGCATATGGAACTACATCTTCCCATTCTGATAACTCAACACCAAATATCTCTCCAAGCTCATGATGATTTGGCTTTATCAAAAACGGATGGTACTTCAAAACATTTAAAAGAAGATTTTTTGTCGCATCCACTATAATCGTAACATTTTTGTCCTGAAGTTTTTTCATTATCTGCTCATAAATATCTGAAGGCATTGTAACCGGAATACTTCCTGCAAGTACAAGAATATCTCCCTCACCGAGCAACATCAATCTTTCCATAAGTTTATCTAACTGCTCTTTTGGAATATCAGGTCCCTGTCCATTAATCTCCGTTCCGTCAATAGATGAAAGTTTCAAGTTTATTCTTGATATTCCATCTTTCATTTTTATAAAGTCTGTATTTATACCTGTTTCCTCAAGTTCTCTGACAATCTCATCTCCGGTAAAACCTGCCACAAATCCAAGTGCTGTACTATCAATACCGAGATTTTTTAAAACGATTGAAACATTCGTGCCTTTTCCTCCCGGAAGCATCAGCTCACTTGATGTACGGTTCGTATATCCGAGTTTAAAATCATCAACTGCAACGATATAATCCAATGATGGATTTAATGTAACCGTATAAATCATATGCTATCCTTTCCGCCATAAATTTTTAAGTTAAAAATTTGCATTACGCTTCAAACAAAAGATTTGTTCTTCAAACAAAAGATTTGTTCTTCAAACAAATCTAATATACACAAAAACAATGCAAATATGCGAATTAGTTTGAATAATAACAAATTTTCATCTTTAATCGTTTACGGCTGTTTTTAATTTGTTGAACATATTATATAATCATATTCACTCAAAATCAATCAAACTAATTCACAAAATATAACCTATTTTTTTGTGCAATATACACAAAAATATTATTGTTTTTATAAAACGCTTTCCATACCAATTACACAAGAGTAAAATATCCCATGTTTATTATCCACTATTTCAAGTGTTTTATACATAATAATTGATTTCAACAATGAATGATTATGACCGATTTTGATTTTTATATATTTATATAAATAAATGATTTTAATTCTTGATTAAAGATTTCCAAATACATTAGTATAATCCACAAAATATGTATCGCTTTTTATCAGATTTCTTTAGAACTGGTATAAATCGATTTATAAACAAAAAAGCCTGATACAACATCAGACTTCCGAACATATCCAATGCGGAAGAAGGGACTTGAACCCTCACGTCGTTGCCAACACTAGATCCTTAGTCTAGCCTGTCTGCCAATTCCAGCACTTCCGCATTTAACCCTTAACAAACTTAAGTATCGTTTGTCACGGACAAGATATATACTACCAGCTTTTTTTACATTTGTCAACACTTTTTTATTATTTTTTCAGCCAAACTGTAACAGTTCAGCCCAAAAAAGATGAGTCAATAATACATGAGCTTGCTCAATGTATTATTGACTTGTTTTTTGGGGCTGAATAGCCTTTCATTTATGAAATGAAGTAAACACAAGCTGCATAGCAGCGACTGACAGCTTGCTGGCAGGTTTACGAATGTAATAAATGAGAGGCTGAACTGTTACGCCAAACTTTTTAAATATAAATTTAATGCTTTTAAACCCTCTATATACTTGTTTTTCTATGCATTACAATGTTATAATATATGTGGATGCCTTTATCTGAAAAGAAGAGGGAGATGATAATAATGAAAACGAAAAAACTATTTACAGCTAATTTGCGTCCCGGAATGATTGTTGCAGAATCCGTTTATACATATAACGGTCGGCTCATCATTCAGGAAAACACTGAACTTACAACGGATATAATTAGTAAACTAAAGCACTATGCCATTAAAACAGTATATATACTTGTTAATGATTCACCTGAAAAGACTGAAAACACTAACAATAATGATAACGACAATCAAAAACCAACATACTTTGAACGAATTGAGCAGTCAGAAGATTTCAAAAAATTTCATTCACAATTTGATTCATGTCTTACAGGATTTAAAAAGACATTAAATGATATGATAATAAAAAGCAGCGACGGGCTTGTCGATGAAATGATTTCAGAAATCGAAAGCATACTTGAAAAATCCAGGAATCCACTTCATCTTCTTGAAATGATGCAATGTATGCGTGGATACGATGATTTGACATACGCCCACTCTATAAATGTTGCACTTATATGTAATGTTATTGGTACATGGATGAACTTAAGCCATGATGATATTGAAACGCTTATGATAGCGGGAATGTTGCATGATATAGGAAAGTTGCGTATTCCACCTGAAATCATCCAAAAACCTTCAAAGCTTACCGATAACGAATATGCTATTATCAAAAAACATCCTGAATATGGTTATGAAATCCTTTCAACCAAAAATTTAAACTCTAAAATAAAACTTGCTGCACTTCAGCATCACGAACGATATGACGGAAAAGGCTATCCAAATGGTTTAAAGGGAAATGAAATCGATTTATTTTCAGGTATTGTCGCCATTGCAGATGTTTATGATGCAATGACCGCCGACAGAGTATATAGGAAAGGAATTTGTCCGTTCCCTGTCCTTGAACATATGGAGCTGCAAAAAGAACTCTACGAGCCGGGAGCATTGTATAAATTTATCGAAAGAACCGTTGAAGCCTACATCAATACAGAAGTAAAATTATCAAATGGCGATGTTGGTCGTGTTGTATTGTTAAATAAAAACTTTCTCTCAAGACCTATTGTCATATCAGACACAAAAACATACGATCTTTCAAAAGATTTTCACCTGCACATTGATACATTGCTTTAGAAGCATAAAATCCCAAAAGGATATGTAGTCAGGCAAATATTTCCGGTAAGCTCTGCTTACCGGTTTATAACACGATTACAAAAACTTCTCTGATAATGAAAAACACCATAGAATACAAGATTTAAATGCTGTTCACACTCTGTTTCAAAAACTGATAATTGCAGCTCTAAATCTTAAATTCAATGATGTTTTTATTTTACAATTTCGGCAGATATATAAACATAAGATATGCCCATCTTATTATCATACCGGTAATAATGATAACTATCTGAAGTATAATATCAAACCATTTTTTCTTTACTTTCTGCTCTCCGGTTTTGGCATCTTCTTCTATAAGGTCAATTTTTGGTGAACACCTCTTTATCATCCAGATATAAAATCCAAGAACAACAAAGTATCCCAAAAACATAACCGCCCCTAAAAGCTGTGACAAGCCATCTCCTTTAGGACTGTATGCTGCTGCACTTCCCGATGCATTTGTAAGTTTCGTAAAAGCGGAGTAAAGATAATCAAGAGAAATATATCCCAATACCAGACTGATAATAGAAAAAATCAATCTTCTCCACCATTTCATCATGCGATAATTCCCCCTGTTTAATACTTATTATTCATGTTTGCTATGCATACTTGCTATGCATGTTTGCTATGCATACTCATCAAAATTCATTCCGGATAATATCATGCTGTCTCTTTCCATCTTTGAAATCTCATATGGATTGTTTGTATTATTATATGAGACATTCTGTGCATCTGCATATTTTGACTTGACTTCATCTGCTTCTTTAGTGTCATATGTCTCACTTGTCTTATCATTTCCATAAACAACAGCATATTTTGACTTGTCCTGTCCGCCATCAACAGGCTGTGTGCTTTTAACCTTTGTTACCGGAGTAACAGGATTGTTCTGTATCTGGTTAAAATGTGAATTTCCATATGTATATATACTGCTGATATTGTTCATTCCATTGATACCACTTATCTGCATAAAAATCACTCCTTGTCAAATTCATATATAGACTTATCCTAAACCATCTTAATATTCCTATATAATCAATTATACTCTCCTTTTTTCTTCAATGCAAGATAGTTTCTTGTATGTTCATCTCAAATGGCTTTAATGTAATCTGTTCTTTCCCGATAATTACTTTCTGCTCTTTTTCGGTATTGTTAAATATAAAACGCCACTTTTTATCACCATAACGATATGTAACTTCCACACCTTTTTGAAGTCCGTCTATTATGTCAAGCTGCTGCCTTTTGGCAATCTCCCTTGCAAATCCTATACTTGCGTCACGATTTAATACTGTACCAAAATAATAGACTTCTCCATCACCATATTTATTTCTTGTGACAGCCGCAAAATCTTTATAAAACTGCTCATCATATCTTGCAAGCACTTCCACATTTTCGTTTTCTTCTATTATATCGCACCATCGTTTTCCAATAATTTTCACTTTTCTTATTTCTTCATTTGAATTTACATCATTGTCACTATTTAATGCATAGTCTGATTTTTCAACTTCCTTATTTTGACTTTCTAAATTATATTGTGATGTTGCATTTTCTTCTCTTTCACTCTTTAAGGCATACTTCGACTTTTCAGCAAATTCATCCGACAATCTCAGCCTCACTTCCATACCATAAGGCAACGCTTCATATTCAGTCACTTTTATTCCCGTGAGTTCGGAATATATCGTCGGCAGTTGTTCCATAATACATTTATTATTATAATCCCTCTCACCTGAACGATTCGTTAAAATAACGGCAACTCCATTATTTGCCACTCTTTCAAGTTCTTTTAATGTCCCCGCACTCTCAACGAGCATTGTCGGTGCGATGACAATTTTATATTTGTCAAGTCTCTGTGTCTGATTTATAATGTCAACTCCAAGTCCCAGACAGGTAAATGCATCATGCCACTGTTTTAATTGCTCAAGATAATACATTTTCTCCGCCTGATGTTGATTTTTAAATGCGTACTCATTGTCAGATGAATACAGTATCGCAATCTCATTTCTGCATATTGTTTCCGCAAGATTTTGGATTTTTTTAACCTCATCGCAAAGTCCACAAAACTCCTTATATCTTCTCCCAGGCACATTGCTGTGGTCTATTATCCCATGCCAGTACATCTCAGCACCAGAAACAGCCGTGCGCCATCTGAAATGAACAACGGCATCCGCACCATGTGCGATTGCCTGAAGTGAATACCCCTTTAACATTCCTGGTCTTGTTGTAAGTTACATAGGCATCCAGCTTCCGACACTTCCGCTTAGCTGTTCCATAATCCAGAAGTTTTTATTTTTTATGCCACGCATCAGGTCAAGGTGAAATGCGTGCGAATACAATGTTTCATCATCTTTTGGCAGATTTGTAAGCGGATAATTGTCATATGATACAACATCAAGATTTTCAAACATATCATAAAAATCAGGCATATTCTCACATAGCCAGTTGTTTGTCGTAATAAATTTATCAGGAGAGATTTTTCTGATAATGTCCGACTGAAACTTAACATAATCGCAGGTGCTCTCAGATGCGTATCTGTTAAAGTCAAGGTTAAGCGAGGGATTCAGCCATTTCCCATTTTCATTCATCGGCGGCATAATCTGTGAAAAATCACTATACTCACCGCTCCACACATTATTTCCATATGCCTTATTGACCGCCTGTATCGTACCATATTTCTTCTTAATCCATTCCCTAAAAGAACTTTTACACACATCACAACAACAGTGATTTGCCTCAAGCTCATTGTCAATCTGATAACCTATAACATATTTATTGTCCTTATATCTCTCGACCATATGCGTGATTATCTTTTTAGAAAGTTCCCTGTAAACAGGGCTGTTCAAACACCTGTGTCCTCTTATCCCAATGGAAATCCTATTTCCCTTTTTATCAATCTGGATAATCTCCGGATACTTTTTAAAAAGCCACTGTGGAGGTGTGTTAGTAGGCGTACACAAAACAACATATATATCCCGGTCCTCAAAAAGTTTAACCGCCCTGTCAAGCCACTCAAAATCAAAATCGCCCTCATCCGGTTCAAGTCTGCTCCATGCGAACTCAGCCATACGGACAATTTTAACGCCCGCCTCATGCATCATATCCGCATCCTTAACCCATAGTGACTCATCCCAGTGCTCCGGATAATAATCCACACCTATATTTATTCCCACCGGCAATTTTATCTTACTATCAGTCATCAAAATTTCCTCTCTATCAAAAAACTCCTCTCAACCTGCATTATTTTCACTCAAGCTTTTTTATCTCAATCAACTGGTCACGCAGCTTCGCCGCCAGCTCAAAGTTAAGTTCTGCTGCCGCCGTATGCATCTGTTTCTTAATCTTTGCAACAAGTTTGTCAATCTCCTTCTCACTCATCGACTCAATATCCTTAGTTATATCCTCGCTGCTTGTCTCAACTTTCTTTGATATACTGATAAGGTCTCTTACTGCTTTCTTTATTGTCTGTGGCGTAATGTCATGTTCCTCATTATACTTTGCCTGTATCTTTCTTCTTCGGTTCGTCTCATCTATCGCATTTCTCATCGACTCCGTTATCACATCTGCATACATTATAACACGACCATCAGCGTTTCTCGCCGCCCTGCCTATAGTCTGGATAAGAGAAATCTCCGAACGCAGAAATCCCTCTTTATCAGCATCAAGTATTGCAACAAGCTCTATCTCAGGTATGTCAAGCCCCTCACGCAGAAGATTTATACCGACAAGCACATCAAACACATCCATTCGCATATCCCTAATTATCTCTGAACGCTCAAGTGTATCTATATCTGAATGAAGATACCTCACCCTTATGCCTATCTCCTTCAGATAATTTGTCAAATCCTCTGCCATCTTTTTTGTAAGTGTGTTTATCATTACTTTATTTCCTGCATCAAGTGTCTTTCTTATCTCACCCACTAAATCATCAATCTGACCTTTGACCGGTTTTACGGTAATCTCAGGATCAAGAAGACCTGTTGGTCTTATTATCTGTTCAACTCTTGCAAGCTCATGCTCTTTCTCATACACATTCGGTGTGGCTGATACAAAGAGCATCTGGTTTATGTGGCTTTCAAACTCGTCAAAATTAAGAGGTCTGTTGTCAAGTGCTGACGGCAATCTGAAACCATACTCAACAAGTGTGTTTTTTCTTGAACGGTCACCTGCATACATTCCTCTTATCTGAGGTATCGTGATATGTGACTCATCAACCATTATAATAAAATCATCAGGAAAATAATCAAGCAGTGTGTGAGGCGGCTGTCCCGGTTTAAGTCCCGACAAATGTCTTGAATAATTCTCTATCCCCGAACAAAAACCTGTTTCACGAAGCATTTCTATGTCAAAGTTTGTTCTCTCTGAAATCCTCTGAGCTTCAAGAAGCTTGTCCTGACTCTGAAATTCTTTTACTCTGTATTCAAGTTCATTTTCTATCCCAATAATAGCTCGATTCATGTTGTCACGGTCTACTACATAATGAGATGCCGGAAATACTACCATGTGCTCAAGTTCTGCCTTTATCTCTCCCGTAAGCACATCTATCTCAGTGATTCGGTCAACCTCATCACCGAAAAATTCTACTCTTATTGCATGTTCTGACTCTGAAACCGGAAATATTTCCAAAACATCCCCTCTCACCCTGAAAGTACCACGCTTAAAATCCATATCATTGCGGGCATACTGGATTTCAACAAGTTTTTTAATAACCTCATCCCTGTCCTTCATCATCCCCGGTCTGAGCGAAACAGTCATGTTCTGGTAATCAATAGGACTTCCAAGACCATATATACATGACACACTCGCCACAATAATTACATCTCTTCTCTCAGTTAAAGCCGCTGTAGCCGAATGTCTTAATTTATCAATCTCATCATTTATCGACGAATCCTTTTCTATATATGTGTCCGATGACGGAACATATGCCTCAGGCTGATAATAATCATAATAAGATACAAAATATTCAACTGCATTTTCAGGAAAAAACTCTTTAAACTCACCGTAAAGCTGTGCTGCAAGAGTCTTGTTATGTGCGATTATAAGTGTGGGCTTGTTGAGTTTCTCTATAACATTTGCCATAGTAAATGTTTTTCCCGAACCCGTAACACCAAGCAAAGTCTGAAACTGGTCGCCCTCCTTAAATCCTTTTACAAGTTCCTCGATAGCCTGCGGCTGGTCACCGGTTGGCTTGTATTCTGAATGTAATTTGAATTTTTGTTGTGAATTTTGCACAAAAACACCTCCCTAAAATTTTATAAATCAGTGTACAACAGTAAAACTACAGTAGATACATCAACGCTTAGATTTAAGAGTTATTGTAAGATAATCCAATGCAGCATTTATCTGATTATCAACTTTATAACCGCTTTCTTTCAAAGCAGTCATTTTTCCGTTACTTTTAACCTTTATATCAGGCTCAAAACCTGTTCCGTGTATATTTATGCCCTTAGGAGTATAATATTTTGATGTCGTGAATTTCAGTCCTGTTCCATCACGGAACGCAAATGATGACTGTACTATTCCTTTTCCGAAAGTCTTTGTGCCAAGAAGTTTCGCTTTTCCATAATCTCTGAGTGCTCCACAAAAAACTTCAGAAGCACTTGCAGAATTGCCATTTACAAGAATAACTATCGGAATCTTTATTTCTTTATCATCCTTTGTGTAATACTCCTCTGCTACCCCGTTCTTATCTTTTGTATATACCACAAGTTTTTTAGGAAGTATATGATCCAGCATATCAAGTGCGGTGTCCAAAAGTCCACCTCCGTTATCTCTGAGATCTATGATAAGTCCTTTTTCATTTTTCTTTTCCAAACAATCTACAGCACTTTTAAACTGCTTCTTAGTAACTGTTTCAAAGGCACTCACCGAAATATATCCGATATTATTATCAAGCATTTTGTATGAAACAGTATTATCATGAATCACTTCTCTTTTAATATTGAAAGTGATAGGTTTTTTATTTCCTTTTCTCACCACTGAAATGCTTACATTTGTTCCTTTTTTGCCTTTCATTTTTGATACGGCATAAGAACTATCCTTTCCCTGGATATTTTCCCCGTCAACCTCAACAATAATATCTCCTTTTTTTATTCCCGCTTTTTCTGCCGGGCCACCTTTTACAACACCTGCCACCTTTAAAGAATTATCGTTTTTCCCCTGTGATATATACGCACCTATTCCACAAAATTCTCCTTTTGTCTTTTCTGAAATATCCTTATATTCATCCTTTGTATAATATGCAGCATATTTATCATCAAGTCCGCTTACCATCGCCTTATAAATAATATCTCCCATTTTGCCATAATCTATATCATTAAGGTAAAATCTGTTTATATACGACGACAATATCTCTGCCTTATCCTTTATCTCTACTGCCTCTTTGGACATTCCATTCTCATCCCATTTCAGACCTGCCGCCACATTGATTTTTCCTGCATATTGAGCAATCGTCAGTACACTCAACAAAACTAATATGCAGCCTGCCGCCCCCATAATGACTCCGCGTAAAAAATCAAAATTAATATCTGTTTCTCTATCTCTGTCCATATTCATGTCTATTTCTCTCCTGTCAATTTATATCTACATTTGCGAAACTATAACAGTTCAGCCTTGCATTTCTTACTATCATAATCTGTAATGAGCACAACATATAACCTGTTTCGCAATCATTTAAATATTTATATGATGATAACACAATATAAAGAACTTTTACACCTTTTATTTATGCACATTTGCAGGTATTTGCAAAACTATCATAACCTACGATTAAATTGTGCAGCTATAACACAGCATAGCTAAACAATAACAAAACCCCCGAATACACCAAATCAAAGAGTCAGCTCTTTGATTTTGGTACAATCCGGGGGAGATATTATCTTCAATGTTTAAAACTCAAATGTCTCCATATATTTCATGTACTTAACAACCATCAACGCTATCTTAAATGTGATAGCATCATCAAATACTCTGAGGTCAAGTCCCGTACTCTTTTCAAGCTTGTCTAATCTATATACAAGAGTATTTCTATGGATGTAAAGCTGTCTTGATGTTTCCGAAACATTAAGACTGTTTTCAAAGAATTTATTTATCGTTGCGATAGTCTCATCATCAAAATCATCCGGAGTATTTTCTCCAAAAATTTCGCCGATAAACATCTTACACAATGGCATTGGGAGCTGATATATAAGTCTTCCTATACCTAAGCTGCTGTATGCAATGACATTTTGGTCACTGTAGAATATCTTTCCTACATCAAGTGCCATCTTCGCTTCTTTATATGAGCGTGAAACATCTTTTATCTCATTCACAATGGTACCAAATGATACATGCACACTTATCATCGCTTCAGTGTTGAGCATATCGAGAATGACATTTGCCGTCTTTTCCATATCCTCATAACCTTCTTCTTCTTTTAACTCTTTGACAAGAATGATATTTTTTTCATCTACCTGCGTGATAAAGTCTCTTGACTTTCCTGCAAACAATCCCTTAACCGTCTCTAATGCATTTGAATCTTTTTCATCCTTAGTCTCAATAAGAAATACTACTCTGTTTACGCTTGTCTCTATATGAAGCTTCTTTGCACGATTATAAATATCTACAAGAAGGAGATTGTCGAGCAAAAGATTTTTAATAAAATTGTCCTTGTCATAACGCTCTTTATACGCAACAAGAAGATTTTGAATTTGAAAAGCTGCGAGCTTTCCCACCATATAAACATCATCACTGTCACCCTTTGCAAGAATAACATACTCTAACTGATGATCATCAAAAACCTTAAAAAACTGATATCCCTGAAGCACCTGACTATCTGCAGGAGATTCAACAAATGCCATAACAGCATCTTCGTACTCTTCGACATTGTTTATAGTTGTGGCAAGTGCCTTTCCTTCTGTGTCCATAACACAAATATCAATTCTGGTAATATTTTTAAGTCCGTCTATAGTAGTCTGTAAAACCTGATTAGATATCATAAATTCCCTCCAATATCTGTTGATTATCTATTTTAATTTTAATATATTTTTTCACTCCATTAGTTTACTATACCATCAATTTGCACAAAAGTAAATACTTCATAAACAATATATCCATATTTCACATATTATTCCATATAAAAATTGTGCATTTTAACAAAAACAAATATATTTTTACATTATAATACTCTGTAACACGCAATTCTCATTTACTCATCTCTATATTACGCGCATTTTCCCAGACATCAAAAAATGCCGCTATACCCAAAGTATAGCGACATTTCTATTTGTATGTTTCTCACATAAATTACATTTTTAAATCTAATTCAAAACACCTGCTACAAACTAGTTTGTAATAACTTTCTCTGTTTCTTTATCAAATACATGAATCTTGCTTGTATCAAGTGCAATCTTAATAGTATCACCAGGACGAGCTGTTGTACGAGGATTTACACGAACTGTAATGTCAAATCCTTCAACTGTGAAGTATAAGAATACTTCAGCACCAAGCATTTCGTAAACTTTTACAGTAGCCTCAAGAACATTGTCTGTACCATTGCTTACATAGATTTCCTCATCCTTAATATCCTCAGGACGAATACCCATGATAACATCTTTATCAATATAACCGCCTTCAACAAGCTTTTCTGCCTTTCCTTCAGGAAGTTTAACTGAGTATGTACCAAACTCAAGTTTAACATCTGAACCATCTTTAACTGCTTTACAGTTGATGAAGTTCATCTGAGGTGATCCGATAAATCCTGCTACGAATACATTGCAAGGTTTTGTATAAAGATCGATAGGTGAAGCAACCTGCTGCATAACACCATCTTTCATAACTACGATACGAGTACCAAGTGTAAGAGCCTCTGTCTGATCATGTGTAACATAGATGATTGTAGCTTCAAGTCTCTGGTGAATCTTAGAAATCTCGATACGCATCTGAACACGAAGTTTTGCATCAAGGTTTGATAAAGGCTCATCCATAAGGAATACCTTAGGATTACGAACGATTGCACGACCCATGGCAACACGCTGTCTCTGACCACCTGATAAAGCCTTTGGCTTACGGTCTAAGAGATGCTCAATATCAAGAATCTTAGCTGCTTCATGAACGAGTTTGTCAATCTTCTCCTTTGGAGTCTTTCTAAGTTTAAGACCAAATGCCATGTTATCATAAACTGACATATGAGGATAAAGTGCGTAGTTCTGGAATACCATCGCGATATCTCTGTCCTTTGGCTCAACATCATTTACAAGAGTATTTCCGATCCATAACTCACCTGAAGAAATTTCTTCAAGACCTGCAATCATACGAAGTGTTGTAGACTTTCCACAACCTGAAGGTCCTACGAAGATGATAAACTCTTTGTCTGCGATGTCAAGGTTGAAGTTTTTAACTGCCTGGAATCCGTTTGGATATGTTTTACAAATGTTTTTTAAAGATAAACTAGCCATTATATGTGTCCTCCTAAATTTTACAACTCATTTTACTATGCAGTACCATAACCATGTAACAATACTGCCTGTGATTCTTCTACATATAACCAAATCATTTGTTGTAATTTAGTTATAATGTTCTTTTTTCGTGACTCACATTTAACATGGTTTTATAATACACTATCTTAAAATATTTTACCATAGGACAATTAGCCAAATAAATTTTACACTTTTTGTGCAAAGAGTATATATTATTGCGTTTTTTTCGTTTTATCATGAAATGTCACAATAAACACCGCCTAAAACTGTTTGTTTTTACCAATAGATTGTTACTTTTTAGTAAAAATGTTCAAATCATTGGTCATTTTTTGTATTATATCTGTCTATTCTTTTACTGAAAAACTTTGCTTTCATAAATTTCTGCGGAATTCTTTCTATCGCAAACTTTTCATAAAGCTTTGTAAGACCTATCTTTTCAATCCATACCGGCACTTTTTTCTCTTCTGCCATAATTATCCCTGCAACGCCTCCAATGGCAATACATATCTTTGCATTCAGAAGTTTAACATGCTCTATTATCCATTTTTCCTGAATACTGCTCTCCAGATCAACAAGAAGTATATCCGGTGTGCAACTGTTTATCTCATTCACTATCGCAGCATCCTCTATTTCTTCAGAATAAACACAATCTCCTGCCACTTTCAATTCCGGTTGATTTTTTTTACAATAATTCCTAAGATTTTCGACATCTTCTTCACTGTCCGCTACTATGTAAATAACCCTGTCCTGTTTCCAGAGATTTTCAAGCATCACTCCAAAACTTTTGCAGCTTACAACCATTCCGCCTGCTTCGAGCATATCAACCTTATAATTTGTAAGCAATGCTTCCTCACCTGGCAGAAAAAGTTCTGCCTTATCTATTATCTCATGATATTTGTCATCTTCTGCCGCATGGTTTATCATATCCGCAGAGGCAAATAATATCACATCCATTTTATCATCTTTAAGATATTCATTTATTTTTTCAATAAACACATCATTGCTGAGCATATCAATATCGATACCCATTATTTTTACTGATGACTGCATATTTTTTACCATGCCTTTCATTCTATCTATAAACTTTACAAACTTATCAGCCTTAATCATACCTGCATTTCAAAAAATGCACGTCACTTTAATTATGGCGTGCATTTTAACTTTATCCGGTGTTTAATTATTTGCATCAGTTGTTCCTATTATAATCTTTATATCATAACCGCTTTCTACGGTGCCTGTCTCGATAACAGGATTGCTAAAATACTGTGCTAAATCCTTACCTGCACCATTTTCTTTTACGATAATCTTTGTCTGTGTCAAAGTTTCTGCAGAATAATCGCCTATTTTTTTCACCTTAAATCCGGCACTCTCAAGTTTTGTCTTTGCTGCTGAAGCAAGACCACTTATCCTGCTGCCATTGAGAACAAGTATGTTCTTGCCCTTTGATGACTTTCCTGAACTTTTTGACACTTTCTTAAAACTCTGAGACTGTGTATATGGTATAGTATTTTTTACAAGCTTATTTATAAAAGTTTTTGAAGCTTTTGTATCTATCTGAAAAATATTCTCTGAATACATTCCCGGTATTCCCCAATAATGGAAATATTCAGGATTGAGCTTCTCGTAACATTCTACATAACCAATCTTATTATATACGGTAAGATTTGAATCAACTCTTTCATACTGTTCCTTTATAAATTCAGCAATCTTAGTCTGGTCTCCATTTAAATCTTTAAGCTGTTTTAAATAAGACTCACTTGCTACATTTATCTTTTCAGTTACCGTGACACTTTCATTACTGCCTGATGCCGAAAGCGACTGCGGCTTAAACTTAACATTTACATTTCTTCTCGAATAATGATTTACATATGTTTCCTGATTGATAACCGTATAGTAACTTATCTTTATGCCGAGAGCCTTTTCAATAATAAGCTCACCATATCCGTATGCATCTTCATCCTTGTCAAAGTACTGCTTAAGTCTTCCTAATCTTACAATCTGCGGTATTTCCTGATTTACGGTACTTAATCTCTGATACATATCAGTAGGTATAGTATAATCCGTTCCTACCGGAATCGTTATATAATCCATATTATTTGTTTTCGTATTGCAAATCTCAAGCATGAGATGTGAAATCTTCTTATCGTTACTTACATATATAAGATTTTTAGAAATCTCATCTGTCTGAGCCTCATCCAAAATATCCTTAATCTCATTTGAACTCGTTCCAACCTTTTCAGAGTTGTTTGAGAGAATCGTATATGAAATCTTATAACTTGCAAAACCCACGGCAAGTATGATTATTATGCCCAATACTGACTTTAATAAACTCAAAGCAAATATTTTTGCCACACTTTTCTTTTTCATAATTGTACCTTTCTATCTTTGATTCTTTATGTATAATATCAAAAAAACATATGATACATTATAACAAAAAAAAAATTATGTGTAAAGTAAAAGACTTAATGTCGTAACTTTTTTAACCAAATCGTAATAGTTGTTCTATTTTAATAATATGGTTTGTATGGTATATTAAATGTAAAAAATCTATATATACAAGATTTTTTGCACTATGCACAAAAAATATGTGCTGAAATAGGAAATAATATGAAAACGAGGTTTTAACTTATGAGCAAAACAGTTATAGTGACGGGTGCATCCCGTGGCATAGGACATGCTATTTCGCTTTATTATGCCAAAAAAGGATTTAATGTATGCGTATGCTGTCACAAAAATGCAGATATGCTTGACGCATTAAAAGATGAAATAGAAAATATTGGTGCAGATTGTATGACATATGTAGGAAATATCGGCATTTTTGAAAATGCCGCAGAATTTTTCTCTCTTATAAAAGAACGCTTTGGCAAAGCTGATATATTGATAAACAATGCCGGTATTTCATATATTGGTCTTTTGCAAGACATGACACCTTCAGATTGGAACGATATAGTAACCTCAAATCTCACATCTGTCTTTAACTGCTGCAAACTTGCCATTCCGATTATGCTTGGCAGCCATGAGGGCAAGATAATAAATATCTCATCCGTCTGGGGCTGTGTTGGTGCCTCAACAGAAGTCGCATACTCAGCTACAAAGGGCGGTATTAACACATTCACAAAAGCTCTTGCGAAAGAACTTGCTCCAAGTAACATACAGGTAAATGCAGTTGCCTGCGGTATTATCGACACCGACATGAACAGCTTCCTTGACGCAGACGAACTTGCCGCCGTTATTGACGAAGTTCCTGCCAGAAGAATCGGCACTCCTGAAGATGTTGCAAAAGCCGTATATGACATTTCTGCCACTAGCAGTTATATGACCGGACAGATAATAAGACTTGACGGCGGCTGGATATAAAAAATGGCACAACCGGCGTTTTGTCATAGTATCCACACTACATTACAAGCGTTTTCCTATACATTAAAAAATCCTCCTTAAACAGATTTACAATTTTTCTGCTTAAGGGGGACAATTTCTTACATCTCTACATAGTAATCTCTTGTTTTGACGATTTCCTTTGGAACATCAACCTTATCTTTATCCCATACCCTGAATTTAAGGTCATACTCTTTTGTCTTTTTGCCTTTCTCTCTGTTATATCTTGCCATTGCATCCCTAAACAAAGGCTGCTCTTCAACTGAATCTCTAAGGTCTTTTGCAAAAGGACAATATGTAGCCATAATTTCCCTCACCGGTTTGCTCAAAACGATTCCTCCATGAGCTTCGTGCTTAATCCAGTTCTCATAGTCAACAACAAACACCTCACGCGTATTATTTCTGCATTTCTGAATCTGCATTTTAAGCTTGTCCTTCTTATCCTCAGACAATTCCCTGTTTTTCTTATAAAACTGAATAAAATCACTATACTCACTTGTGAGAGATTTCACCTGTATGTTGTTCCATGCAGCACCCTGTATCGTTCTGCAAAGCTCCCATCTGAATCTTCCGAACAGTTTAACCATTGCCGCATCAATATCCGTGTCAAGAAATGCCGGCAGTAAAAATCTCCCTTTTGAATTTCTTCTTCCGCTTATCTCCTGCCACATGATAGGATTGCTTCCGGCTATAGGGAATAAAATAAAATCAGGAAAAACTTCCTCAACTATATACTCTTTTTTTATACCTTCTGCCTCTCCTTTATATAATCCCTCTCTGTAAAATGCTGAATAATCTATCTGAAGCAATCTGTGAACTGCCGCATTTATCCTGTCTCCCGACATAAATGTCTTTAAGAGCGATGATGCACAACCGTCCGTAAACAAAAACGGAACAAATGCCGATACCTGTCCGTATAAAATACGGTGGTTTGCCTTGAACATATTATCTACTTCAAATTCAAACTTTGCGTTCCTGTCATCAGCCATTGCATTTACCTGCTGTTCCGTCAACGCACCCGTTCTCTTTCGATCTCTTAAACTCTCCGCATAATCAAGGTCAAACTCACTCTTTGACGGCTCTTTTCGTCCCTCTATGATTTCCGTAAGCCACTGTTTCATATCATATACCATACATGATGCATTTCCAACATCATGTCTGTCTATGGACAAAAGCTGTTCAAGAAGTTCTTCTGAAAGAAGCTTTTCGCTTATAAAGCCATACCTCAAAAACAAATCTATTATTACCGGCGTACTTTCTGATGATTTATAATCTTTAAGAAATACCTTTTTGTATATCTTATAATACATCTTTGTAATATTTCTTCTGAGCGTTCTTGTATCATCATCGGTCAGGAACTTGTCTCTAAGTTTGTCAAAATCTGTGATATACTGCTCAAAATCTAAAGCTTCTTCTCTTTCAATCTCTGAATAATCAAGTATAAAGGAAAGTGAATTATTCAACTGGCTTATGTCCTGATATTCCATCTCTGTCAATGCTATATCAGCATCATTACCGTCATCGTTTTTAACATCTGAATTTAAAAGACTGAAATATGTTTCTTCCATAAATTCATGGTCTATCTCAAGATCGACACCCGCCTTGTCGAGCATCAGATTTTCAAGCGTATTTATATAATCTATAATATCATCAAACAAAGACATGACATTGCCAGACTCTCCACCTATATGCTGAACCGTATTTGCAAGTTGAAATACCTGCATATAAAGACTTCTTTCCTCTTTGACAAGTGGCTTTGAAAGCAGCTTTAAATACTCTGTTCCTCTGCCACATTCAGCTATAATGGCATTTACAAGTTTTACCTGTTCGAGAACATGATATACTGATATAGCTGAGCTTGCTCCAAAATATGCCTTTTGTATATCAGGTGCTATCTCACAGCAAGCCCTGTAATACATTATCTTGTCGATGTCTACATCACCCTGTTCATATTCCTCAATGTCATCTATTGAGCGGATATTATCAGCTTTAATCCCTGCTTCTTTTGCTATCTCTGTATATCTTGTACGACCTGACAATAAAAACTCATAGAGTTTGTCAGCCATTGCCGTTATTTTCTCATATGTTATAGAAAGTTCACGAATAATACGGCTAAAAGAAGCTACCATAAGCCCTGCATAGTCCTTGTTTGCCTTGACAAGACTTCTTACTGCTTTGCTTAGTCTCATTTTAGGGAATGCATATATAACCGCATTTGTCTCTGCTGTATATGTAATCCCATATTTATCTCCGACAAGGTCACAAAGTCCAAGAAAATTTCCTGAACCTACTACTATATTTGTCCCCTCTGCACTCATCCTTATGCGGCCTTTTACTACAAGACTTACCGATGATATTTCATCACCCTGTTCATATATTATGGTATCCTTTATAACCTGGTTTATGTTATTTAGCTTTAATTCCGCCTTCAATTCTTTCTTTCCTCCCTCTATCAACTCACATCCAGTCTGCTGTTTCCACTCTTTTTTAATTTCATACCTGCTTTAACGCAGGCAGCAATACTTATTCTATTATACAATCTAATAGCTTTATCGTCAATTTAGTAATACCATGCATTTCCAATTTATTCGACTTTTTTCGTTAAAGAAGAATACTATACTTTTTCGCTTTACTCCTCTTTTTTCGCTAAATAACAATTCAATGTATCTTCGTTTCATTAATTTTTCGCAAAAGAAAAAAGAATTGCTTGCGACTCTTTCGCACTTGAGCGGAATACACATCCTCACGGGGTGTTTTTTTATGTTATAGAAAACAAGAAGTTTCCTATAACATAAAAAAACAAGGCTAAAGCCTTGCTTCTAAAATAATATATATAAATCCGTGCATCCTGTTTTGAAAATGTCAATGTAACCGTTACCCCGGCAGTTAGCTCGGCTCCGGCTACCTTACGGCACACGAAAATTCTCACTTAGTGCTGCTAGGTTCCCCTCCTGACACGGTTCATGAGTTTTCATTGCGCAAGACCAAAGCGTCAACGCCACTTACCGGGGGCAGCATTGCAAAAAACAAGCCCTCGACAAGACATCACCCCTGCTATAGCGGATTGCAGGTTACAAGGAGCCGCTAACTCCCCGGCTAGCACGGAAGTTTTTACTTCCCACAGTCAAATCTTTAAAATTTAAGATATAAATGTTTACTTCATTTTCTTTTAAATGAAACTATCTTTCATTTGCAATCTATAACAATATCATAGTAAACAATTTTACTGTTATTCAAAAATAAGGAAACCTTATTAAGATTTCCTTATCCAAACAGATTCATATCTGTCAAGCAATGCGGAAGAAGGGACTTGAACCCTCACGTCGTTGCCAACACTAGATCCTTAG
>ERZ894203.367-NODE-367-length-40698-cov-21.992077_pt1 | contig 40698 bp, 33 predicted proteins | sample MGYA00380286_ERZ894203 | MGnify/ENA primary metagenome ERZ894203 (study PRJEB32331, sample SAMN06328484) | human gut metagenome | biome: human gut microbiome; feature: stool | host: Homo sapiens | collected 2014-02-06 ... | reverse complement strand
TAAAGATTTATGCGGAGTGAAAAAGACGGCATAGGGCTACTTGCGAAACTTGAATAATTAATTCTTAGATTTGTAATAATTAAAGCTAAATGACTATGGCTGCAAACAAATTTGGCCGTTATGTATGGCTGATAGATCTGATCAGAAGCCATCCTTACATCACTTTTAAAGAAATAAGCGAAAAGTGGGAAGACTCAGGGCTGGGGGATGGAAAGCCTCTGCCGTGGCGGACTTTCATGCACCACAAGGAGGCGGTAGAGTCTATTTTCGATGTTATCATTGAATGCGATAAAAGAGGGTATGGCTATTATATAGAAGATGATGAGTTGCTCAAAGGTGACGGTCTTCGTTCTTGGCTGATTGACTCATACGCTACATTAAATCAGGTTCAGGCTGACATAAAACTGAGCGGAAGGATTTCTTTTGAGAAAATGCCTTCCGGTAATAAATACCTTCAGTTGATACTTCAGGCCATGCGTCAGAACAGAGTCATAGAGATAACACATCAAGGATTCGGGCGCGCGCATCCGACTACCTTTGAGGTCGAACCTTATCACCTGAAAGTGGTAAGCCGCCGGTGGTATCTTATCGGGAGATCTCCTTATTATGGTGAAGTAAGGACATATGCTTTGGATAGGATGCAGCATGTGGATATAACAGAAAAACATTCAATCTGCCTGAATCTTTTGATATCAACCGCTATTTTGAAGGATGTGTAGGTATCATGGCCGGCAGGGAGTATGACATTGAACGGGTTGTAATCAAGGCATATCATTGGGCGGTAAAGTATCTTTCTACACTTCCCATTCACGAAAGCCAAAAAGAGATAGCCCGCGATGACAATTCGATTACTCTGGAGTTCCATGTACGCCCTACATACGATTTTTTTCAGGCACTTCTTCAGCAGGGAGACCAGATAGAGATAATCGGACCGCAGTGGGTAAAGGAAGGCATGTGCCGTATTGCAGAAAACATTTTGTCTTACTATAAAAAGAAAGAGGACAGTGCTGGAACATGAAAATTTATGGCATTCGTCCTGAAGATACGAAAATATGTGCAAGGCTGTATTTAAGGGAGATGAATGATATGGCAGATATTTAGAATAATAGAAAACTTTAATGGATATAACTATGACTCAAACATTTGAACGAAATAATTGCAGCGACAATAAAATCGGACTAAAAACCGTCACAGAACTTTGTGGAATGAATTTCTACATTCCCAATTATCAACGAGGCTATCGCTGGAAGGAACAGCAGATCAAGGATTTGTTGAATGACATTAATGAATTTAATGACAATAATGGCTTTTATTGCTTACAACCTTTGGTTGTAAAACGGCGTGAAAAGGATATATTTAAAAAGATAAAAGAAGAAGCCAGGGATATCAATTATGTCTATGATTATCTCAAAAGGACATGGGAAGTGATAGACGGGCAGCAACGTTTAACCACTATTTTTATTCTTATGAAATGTTTGGGGATAACAGACATGCATTATACGTTGAAGTACGAAACAAGGAGCGGCAGTGAACAATTTTTGAGTGGAAATCTGGAAATGAATGAGGAAAATATCGATTATTTTCATATTTCCAGTGCAAAACAGGCCATCAGTGAATGGCTAAAGGATAAAGATTGTTTCTCCATAAAAGACTTTAAAGAGAAGTTGTTGGAAAAAGTGAATTTTATATGGTATGAATCAGTTGATGAAGATCCAATCAAGGTCTTTACCCGACTGAATATAGGTAAAATATCACTTACAAATTCTGAACTTATCAAGGCTTTGTTCTTGAACAGGTCAAATTTCGACATTAAAGCCAATGGAGATATAAAATTGCGCCAACAAGAAATTGCTTCAGAGTGGGATAAAATAGAATACTCATTACAGAATGATGAGTTTTGGCTTTTCCTGCATGAGAAAGGTTATGACCATCCTACCCGGATAGACTTTATTTTTGATTTAATTTGCGAAGCTAATGATTTAAAGTTAGATAACTATAAAGAAAAAATCGGGACTGATGACTATAGAACATTTCGTTATTTTTATGAATACTTTAAGTCTGATATATCAGCAGAAGAATGCAATAATTTCCCAAAAGAAGATTCTAAAATAGTCAAATGCTGGAAGACCGTAAAAAGGTATTATCAGACTTTTGAGGAATGGTATAATGATTTGGAATTGTTTCATTATATTGGTTTTCTCATTGATTGCAAAGGAGATAATATTATTAAAGACCTTTTGTACAAATGGAATCAACAGACCGATAAAAAGTCATTTCTCAAAGATCTTAGAAATGAAGTAAAAAATGTAATTGACAAATGTCCTGAATTGAAGGAAGATGGAAGTAATAAAAGAGAATGTAAACCGATTTTATTGTTTCACAACATTCAGACAGTAATCAATCAGAACCAATCTCAGCGGCATAATGAAAAATATGAGATGGGAACATTCTATAAATTCCCATTCCACCTTTATAAATTGGAAAGCTGGGATGTTGAACACATCAACTCAAATACGACAAATCCGGAAGAAGATGTTGAATCTCAAAGAGAGTGGCTATTGAACATTTATTTAAGCGTAAAAGAGGAATTACAAGAGAAAATAAAAGAGTATTTCAATTCTTCATCAGAGGATAATAAAACTTTGTTTGAAGAAATAAAGAAAGAAGTTCCTTTTGGTAATATAGAGTGGACTCAAGAAGAGAAAAATCGAATTTGGAATTATGCTTTGCTTGATTCTTCTACCAACCGAAGCTATGGGAACTCTATCTTTTCCGGGAAACGTAGGATAATTATTGGAAAAGATAAGGGAAAACTGATAGCAATTCCCAAATTATCGAAAGATGGTAAATTGGTAATGACAGACGAACAAAACAGTACTTCATCGTTTGTCCCGCCATGTACAAGGCAAGTCTTTCTAAAATATTATTCAGCGACGGCTGGAAACAATAATTATTGGACAATAGAGGATGCGCAGAGCTATTTGAGCGACATAGAGTCTTGTATTAAAAAATTGGAGGAATAATTATGACAGGAAATAAGATAACATTTTGGAGTTTCATACAGAAAAACAAAATCGAGATTCCTATTATACAACGTGATTACGCACAGGGAAGATTAGGTAAAGAATACTTGCGCCAAGGTTTTCTGGCGAATCTGAAAGAAGCCTTAGACGAAGAAGATGATGAGAAGGAATTAAAACTTGATTTTGTATATGGTTCTGTCGAAAACGGGAAATTGCAACCTCTGGATGGTCAGCAACGATTGACTACGTTGTGGCTATTACATTGGTACATAGCACTAAGAGCAGGAAAGTTGGGAAAAGTCGGTTGTATTTTAAAGAACTTTACTTACGAAACAAGAATTTCATCCCGTGAATTTTGCGAACATTTGTGTGATGAAAATAATTTCAAGACATTCATTTGCGCTCATTGTAAGTATTCAAGTGGATGCTCACAAATGAATATTGTTGAATTTATCACGAGGCAAACTTGGTTCTATTCAGCATGGAAACAAGATCCTACCATCCAATCCATGCTGAGAATGCTTGGAGGTACGAAAATCAACAATAAAAAAGGCGAGGATATCATAGACGGTATAGAGGAACTGTTTGGTGAAACAAGTCTTGAAAGGTTTGAATACTACTGGAAAGAATTGTCCAGTGATTCTCCGATCGTATTTTATTATTTGCCTTTAGAGAAGTTTGGTCTTTCCGATGATCTTTATATTAAAATGAATGCCCGCGGCAAACAGTTGACCATGTTCGAGAACTGCAAGGCCGATTTGATCGGGTTTATTCTGGAGCAGGCAGAAAGTGAACAGGATAACAGTAAATGGAAAAGCCTGTCAAATGAAGCCAATGGTATTCCAATAAAGATGGATACCACATGGACTGATATATTCTGGAGAAACAGATCCGAGTCAAAACGAATAGATGAAATCTATTTTGCCTTCCTAAACCGATATATATTGAACAGTCTGATCTTAGGATTAAATTCTGCGGATGAAGCTGAAGGAAACAAAAGTTTTTGTCATTTGTATGGGAATAAAGGAAATGATACGGCACTTCAATATACAAATTTTGAATTTTATAAAATCCCGTCATTAGAAGCGGTATTGGAGAAGTTGCAAACGACATTGGAGAATTTTCATTCTTTCATCTCTGATAGAAAAGAAGAATCTTTAAAAGATATACAAAAGGAGTTTCTTCCTTTATGGGATGAACAAGATGATTTTCGTTTCATTCCAGAGTATAAGGATAATTCTATAACCGTTTTAATTCAACCTCAAAGAGTTGTTTTTCATGCTATTTGCAGATATTTTGAACTGGGTAAATATGAAGAAAGAAGTTTCAAGTGTTGGATGCGCATAGTTTGGAATTTAGTAGCAAATGGAAATATCAACAGCATCGAGTCAATGATTGGTAGCCTAAGGCTTGTCGATGAATTGGGCTTACATAGCCATGACATTTATGGATTTTTGGCTTCTGATGAAATTATAAAATCGAATGTTGCATCAGAGCAACAAAACGAGGAACGTGAAAAAGCTAAGAAGATTATCGAGGATATCAAATGGGAGGAAGTAATTGTATCAGCAGAGAAATATGCCTTCTTCAAAGGAGCGGTACGTTTCCTGTTCCGTAATGAAAATGGCGAATTGGATTGGGGGAATTTTAATCAGAAATGGAACAATGCACAAGTGTTCTTTGGCAAGGAGGGTGCGTATCAAAAAGATACCATGCTATTGCGTTACTTCATTAGCAAGTTTACGGATTGGTCTTTATTTTGGGGTATGACTTTTGATAATGCTGATGACTCCTGGAGAACTGTCTTGTTGGACAAGAAATGGATTAAACCTATCCATGAGATTTTAATTTCGGATAATATTGAAATTGAAACTGATTATTATTCTTGCCTGGTGAGTTTTGAATCTCAATATGAAACTATGCAGAAAAAAGTGCAAGAAGAACTTGTTACTACTAAGCTATTGGAACATATAGAGAAAGGATGCAGTCTGAACTGGCGATATGATAATTATGTTTTATACCCATATAATGTAAAGGCTGACTGGAAAAAGTATATAATAGCGAACAAGCGAAACGAAATTCTGTCTTCATTATATGAAGGTAAAATATCTTGTAACGATAAACAGAAAGGCTATATATACACTGACCAAAAAATCGAAAATTGTGATTTCTTTTGGGGGCGAAACATACAGTTTGAATATGTATATAAATCTATTTCATATTGGTTTCGTTGGCAATCGTGGGGATGGATTGACATGTATGAAGGAGATATTCGTCTTATTGATAAGAAAACTCCTTTTACAGATAAATTGGTAATAGACGCCTGTCTAATAAATACTACAGAGGATTTAACAAGAGAATTAGAACGGTGTATTAACGATTACATGGAATACAAAAAAGTTTTTGGTTGATAATGCAATACCTTGACTTATCATACAGGGAAGATTTTGTTGCAGTATGCGGCGACATTCATGGCGAGTTTGAAACGCTCGCTTTCAATGTCGTGCAGAAAGGAATGGAGAATGCGATTGTCATTGTAGCCGGGGATTGCGGATTCGGGTTCAACAAACTGGCGTATTATGATGACCTGTATAAACGGAAACTGCATAAGAAGTTGGAAAAGCAAAACGTGCTTCTGCTCATGGTACGTGGTAATCATGATGACCCATTGTTCTTTGACAAGGAACTGATTGATTATCCGTATATGAAAACCTTGCCGGATTATACTCTTGTACATACGAAAGGCCACAATATTCTATGCGTGGGCGGTGCCGTTTCCATTGACAGGCAATTCAGGCTTTCGCAAATGGACTATAATCGGATTTTTGGCAAAAAGCGGTTGCCTTTGTACTGGAAAGACGAGTATTTCAGGTATGATGAAGAACAGTTGCGAATCCTTGAAATTGAAAATATAAAGGTTGATACGGTAATCACTCATTCCGCACCGGATTTCTGTCCTCCGCTAACCAAGGGCGATGTGGAACATTTCTGTGCCAACGATGAAGAATTGGCTTCCGATTTGGATAAGGAACGGAAAGATCTTACCCGGTTGTATGAATGGCTTATTGAAAATGGACATCCTCTTTCCAACTGGTTCTACGGTCATTTTCATGCTTCTGCTGAGAGTTTGGATGAGATTACCGGAACAAAATTTCGTCTGCTTGATATTCAAGAGTTAGCAATGTTGAAATAATCGCATTGCCGGTGTACGATATTGCCGTTTATGGACTATATTTGCATCGATGTGGATTTTTAGAAGCATTGGAAAATGATTTCAAAGAAACGGAAAATAGGGATAATCGCTGCTGCATCGGCGTTGGCCGTATGTGCAGTTCTTTTCGCTTTCCGCAGCCAGTTTCTGCGGAATGTGGCGGACAAGAAGATTGCAGGTCTGGAGGAAAGGATGCGGATTGACATCGGCTACGGCAAATTGCAGTTTGACGGACTGGACGAGGTTTCGCTGGAAGGATTGTATGTGCTTCCCAGGCAGAGAGATACGCTGCTGGCCCTCCGCTCGCTCAAACTGGAGCTCAGCGCATGGAAGCTGCTGGCCGGAAGGGTTGACGTGGAACGCGTAAGCATGGACGGCCTGAGGGTAAACTTCCTCAAGGAAAAGGAAGCGGCCAACTATGATTTCCTGTTCGTGAATCAGTCCGGGACAGCCGGGAGTCACGCGGAAACGGATTATGCGCGCAAGACGGAACTGCTGCTGGATGCCTTGTTTGATCTGCTTCCGGCAGATGCCCGGCTGACGGATATTGACATCGCTGAGCGGAAAGACAGCAATTCCGTGCGGCTCAGCATCCCGGAGTTTGTCATCCGCAACCATCGTTTTGAGAGCAAGGTTGCCTTTGAAGAAGACGGGCACACCCAACTCTGGCAGACAAAAGGAGAAGTCAATTCGGCGGAACGCAGGCTTGCGCTTTCTGTCAGCGCGCCCGACCTGACCGTACCTTACCTCAAGCGGCGGCTGGGAGCGGAAATCAAGTTCGACAGTCTGTACTGCCGGTTTGTGCAGGAGCGGAAAGGAGAGAGCGTCCGCTTGTCGGGCCAGGCGCAGGTGGCAGGTCTGGAAGTCTGTCATTGGAGGCTTTCTCCCTCGGCGGTCAATCTGAATGGCGGAGCGATTGATTTCCGGGTTTCTGTGGAGAAGGACGCCGTTGAGCTTGACAGTGCCAGCACGGTCCGCTTCAACAAGCTGGCTTTTCATCCTTTTTTGCGGGCGGAGAAGAACGGTCAGCCTGCGGAAGGCATTTTCGGCTGGCATTTTACAGCTTCGGTCAACAAGCCGTGGTTTCCTGCCGACGAACTGTTTTCGTCCCTTCCCGAGGGACTGTTCGAGCATCTGGACGGTATGCGTGTGAGCGGCGAACTGGCGTACAGGGGATTCGTTGACGTAGATTTTTCTTTGCTTGACAGCCTGAAGTTTGACTCGCGGCTGGAGTCAAAAGATTTCAGGATTCTTCAGTTCGGCCGTTCGGATCTGCGGAAGATGTCCGGAGAGTTTGAATACACGGCCTATGAAGGCGGGATTCCTGTGCGCACTTTTGCCGTGGGACCTTCGTGGAATCACTTTGTGCCTCTCGACAGCATTCCCCTGACCATGCAGACGGCTGTACTCCAGAGCGAAGACGGAGCCTTCTTCTATCATCAGGGCTTTCTGACCGACGCGTTGCGCGAGGCGATGATTTACGATCTCAAGAAACGCAAGTTCGCACGGGGAGGGAGCACCATTTCGATGCAGCTGGTGAAGAATGTGTTTTTGAACCGCAACAAGAATCTGGCGCGCAAGCTTGAAGAGGCGCTGATTGTCTGGGTGATTGAAACGGGCCGCCTGACATCGAAAGAGCGGATGTATGAAGTGTATCTGAATATAGCCGAGTGGGGGCCGATGGTTTATGGAATATGCGAGGCGGCAGACTATTATTTTGCGAAACGCCCTTCCGCCCTTACGCTGGAAGAATCCATTTTCCTGGCTTCCATCATTCCAAGGCCGAAGCATTTCATGTGGTCGTTTACGGAAGACGGACGGCTGAAGGACACGCAGGAAGGATATTTCCGTCTGATAGGCAGGCGGCTTGTTGCGAAAGGTGTGATTTCGGAGGCGGAAGCTGCGGGGATAGACATTTCCAAAGTTATCCTGAGAGGGGAGGCGAAACGGTATTTTGCCGGCAAGCCTTCTGCCGGGAATCCGGATCCTGTCCGGGAATAAGGCGAGCGCGTCCGGCTGAAATGAAAAAAAAGTGCGCCGGGCTGGTCTGAACCAGTTTCCGGCGCACCTTTCCTTATTGCGTCAAGAGCGGGAAAATGTTATTCCCACTCGATTGTGGCAGGCGGTTTTGACGAAATGTCATAGCATACGCGGTTTACCCCTTTCACCTTGTTGATGATGTCGTTGGAAACCTTTGCCATGAAATCGTAAGGCAAGTGCGCCCAGTCGGCTGTCATAGCGTCTGTGCTGGTTACGGCACGCAGGGCAACCGCACGCTCATAAGTACGTTCGTCGCCCATCACGCCCACACTCTGCACGGGAAGCAGGATAACTCCGGCTTGCCATACCTGGTCGTAAAGTGACGTTTCTTTTCCGTCAGCGTCCTTTGTCTTCCAGTCGCGCAGGCCCTGGATGAAGATGTCGTCGGCATCCTGAAGGATGCGTACCTTTTCGCGTGTGATGTCGCCCAGAATACGGACAGCCAGACCCGGTCCCGGGAAAGGATGGCGGGTAATCAGGTGTTCCGGCATTCCCAGTTCGCGTCCTACGCGGCGCACTTCATCCTTGAACAGCAGGCGCAGCGGCTCGCAGAGTTTCAGGTTCATCTTTTCAGGCAGGCCGCCCACATTGTGATGGCTCTTGATCACGGTTCCGGTGATGGAGAGCGATTCGATGCAGTCGGGATAGATTGTTCCCTGCGCCAGCCACTTCACGTCCTTTATCTTGTGCGCCTCTTCGTCGAACACATCGATGAAGCCTTTTCCGATAATTTTGCGCTTGCGTTCCGGTTCGGTCACTCCGGCCAGTTCGGTAAAGAACTTTTCGCTGGCATCCACGCCGATCACGTTCAGTCCGAGGCACTCATAATCGTGCAGCACGTTCTTGAACTCGTTTTTGCGGAGCATGCCATGATCCACGAAGATACAGGTCAGATTTTTCCCGATAGCCTTGTTCAGCAATACGGCTGCCACTGACGAGTCAACGCCTCCGCTCAGTCCGAGCACCACTTTGTCGTCGCCCACCTGTTCCTTCAGGGCTGCAACCGTAGTTTCGATGAACGAGGCCGCACTCCAGTCCTGCTTTCCTCCGCAGATGTCAACCACAAAGTTCTTCAAAATCTGCGTTCCGTCTTCCGTGTGGTAAACTTCCGGATGGAACTGCACTCCCCAGAGCTTTTCATTCTTTGCCTGATAAGCGGCCACTGCAACCTTGTCGGTCGAAGCGATTATTCCGAAATTGTCCGGAAGAGCCGTGATGGTATCGCCGTGGCTCATCCATACCTGCGAGTTCTTGCGGATTCCCTTCAGCAGCGGGTTCTGGCTGTCGAATTCCGCCAGATGCGCGCGTCCGTACTCGCGGGTGTTGGCCGGTTCCACTTTTCCTCCGTTGACATACGCCATGAACTGTGCTCCGTAGCAGATGCCCAAAATGGGATATTTGCCCCGGATGCCTGTCAGATCAACCTTGAAAGCCTTTTCGTCGTATACGGAGAAAGGGCTTCCCGAGAGGATGACGCCGATAACCGACGGGTCGTCATGAGGAAACTTGTTGTAGGGAACAATTTCGCAATACATGTTCAGTTCACGCACACGGCGTCCGATAAGCTGTGTGGTCTGTGAGCCGAAGTCAAGGATGATAATTTTTTCCTGCATATTGTGTAATGTAAAAAATGTTCGTAATGCCTGCAAAGATACTGAGAAATATTCAGATATTCTATTCGGCGGTTGTTTTTCGTGAAAAATAATTGCGGCAAGGCACTCCGGACCCTGCTGGCCTTCCGCAACCCGTTTCCGTAGAAGCTGAAAAGGACATCCTTCCGTGTCAGCGTATGAAGCTCGTCATGATGCCTTTTTCTTTTTCAGGCACCTGCTGTCCTCCGTTCTTCAGGCTTTTCAGCATCCATGCCATATTGTTTCCCAGCGTGCGCATGGTCTGCAATCCCTCGGCATCTTGCGAGGCTTCACCCGGCAGCCGTCCGTGTACGCTGTTCCAGTATTGTGAACTTACGACAGGCATGTTGCTGATTGTAAAATACTTGTTCAGTCGGTCGAACGTGGCGCTCGCTCCTCCGCGCCGGCATACGGCCACCGATGCCGCGGGTTTATATTGCAGCAAAGACGATGCGGAATAAAACAGTCTGTCGAGCAGCGCACAGAGCGAGCCGTTCGGTCCGGCATAATAGACCGGCGAGCCGATTATGATGCCGTCTGCCGTTTCCAGCTTTTCCCTTACCTTATTATATAGTTCATCCTTGAACACGCATCTGCCCAGCTCCGCACAGCGGTTGCAGGCGATGCATCCCTGCACGGCCTTTGTGCCGATAGAGATTATTTCCGTTTCTATTCCGTTTGCTTGCAAGGCTTTCGCCGCTTCTGTCAGGGCGATGCAGGTGTTTCCCTTGCTCCGCGGACTTCCGTTAATCAATAATACCTTCATTCTTTTTTGCTGTTATAAAGTTTATAGAATCATGCCGATCCGTTTGTCGGCGGTGCAAAGATAAGGTAAAAAAGTTGCCGTGCGGTTGGCATAAGGCTCAAATAACATTGTTGAAAGGATCAGGTGTGCCCTGAAACGCTGTATCTCCAGGCTGGAGATGAAGTTATTGAGGGAAATTGTGTTGCTCTGATGTTCGCCGGATGAACTAGTGGAATTTTTTTACGGAAAGGTCATTCTCCTAAGATGAGATGGACTTTTCCGGACAAAGGTATAAAAAGATTTCGATTCTCAGCGGTTTTTAACAAAGTTATTTGTGTTTTTCTTGTTTCCCTATTTCTTCCGTTGACTGAAACCATGACGTACTGCACAAAATAATCATCTGTCATATAGGTGTTTCTGAAGATTATCTATCTCATCTTAGGAGATGGTCGCAATTTTGGCTGAAAGACTGATGTACTGAAGGCATTAATTGCGGGAGATAAAAAATGAAGAACGTCAGTGGGGAGATTACTCGAAGATTGTGGGGAGATACGTTTAACTGCTTGTTTTTGTGCGGTTTACGGAAACAGGCAGGATTAGGAGATATGTGTCTGTCTGAAACGTGAATAATCCGCTGCGGGCTACTCAAAGAAAGAACGGCCGGTGTGGGAAAATTATTACAGCGGACTGTGACTGAATGACGGAGCCTTATATTCATGAAACCTTTTGTATAATAACAAGATGTGGCCTTTTAACAAACCAAGAGCATCCGTCGGCAAAAAATGGCTGAATGGGGCAACGGACTATCATACGCATATACTTCCGGGTGTAGACGATGGCATCGAAGACATGAAGCAAGCCGTAGAAGTGCTGAAAGCATACGAACGGTGGGGAGTTCGTGCGGTGTGGCTTACGCCTCATGTCATGGAGGATTGCCCGAATGCGACTTCCGCTTTGCGCGAAAGGTTTTATGACCTGACAGCCGCTTATCAGGCGGTATGCGGTCCGGGTCCGGTGTCGCTGCATCTGGGAGCTGAATACATGCTGGATGCATGTTTCTCCGAACGGCTGGAGGCCGGAGATTTGCTTACTGTCGCCGACAGCCGTCACCTGCTGGTAGAAACGTCTTATTTCAGTCCTCCGCTAATGTTCGACAAGCTGCTGAAGCGGATAAGTCAGAAAGGATACACCGTCTTGCTTGCCCATCCGGAGCGATACCGGTATATGGAGATGTCGGACTACGAGAACTTGCGGAACAGAGGAGTCAGGATGCAGCTGGACGTCACGTCACTGGCCGGCGAGTTCGGGGTGGAATCTCAGCGCAGAGCCTGCATCCTGCTGAAGAAAGGATTTTATGATCTGGCAGGAAGCGACCTGCACTCCTTGTCCGTTTTTAAGGAATGGATAAATGCAGCCGCCGACAAGGCAACATGCCAGCTGCTGCAATCACTAAGTCTGCACAAGAAAGAATCGATATGAATAGAATCAGAAACAAAATTTTGCATTGGGGGCTGTTTCTTGCCGTCTGCTGCATGTTATCCGCTTGCGCCACAGGCACGAAGGTGACTTACTTGCAGGACATCCGCCCCGATGTCACGATGAAGCTGCAAGAACCGAGGGACTTGAGGCTGCAGCCCGGCGACAAACTGAGCATCATTGTTCACAGCAGGGATCTGGAAGTGGCCCAAATGTTTAACCTGGTGAACAGCGACAGAAACCTACAGTCTTCTTCTAGCGTGAACAACGAGGATTATTCCCTTTATACGATAGATAACGAAGGAAACATCGACATGCCTGTTCTGGGGCCGGTCAAAGCGCAAGGACTTACACGCATTGAATTGTCCAACCTTATCAAATACAGGCTGTTGGCGGGAAATCTGCTGCGTGACCCGGTGGTTACCGTGGAGTATGCCAACCTCAGTTTTTATGTGGCGGGAGAAGTGAACGACCCCGGGCTGAAAAAAATAGAGCGGGACCGCATCACGCTGCTGGAAGCCTTGTCGCAGGCCGGCGACCTTACCATACAGGGCAAGCGCGACAACATCCTGGTTATACGTACGGAAAACGGTGTGCAAACGCCTTATCGGGTAGATCTGACGCAGACAAACAGCCTGTACAGCTCTCCTGCATTTTATCTGCAGCAGAACGACTATATTTACGTGGAGCCGACACAGGTCAGGGCGAACGAGTCGAAGCTGAACGCCAATACCACAAGGACACCGTCGTTCTGGATTTCGGTCGCTTCTTTCCTGATGACCGTAGCCGTATTGTTTACTAATTGACAGCATATCAGATATGGACAGAAACAACATGAATACTCCGGGCAAACCCGCCCAGCAAACCGCAATGGTCAGCCTGCGCGACGTGCTGATGGTCTGCCTTGCAAATTGGAAATGGTTCGTTTTATCACTGGCTATAACCACAGGGCTTGCCGTCCTGTACCTGTTGCGAACGCCTAAGATATACACCTGCACCACTTCCATTCTGATCAAGTCGAGCGAAAGCGAAAACAATACGGAAAAAGAACTTCAGGAACTTGGCATTTATCAGAGTTCGTCGAACATGACCAACGAGATCTTGTCGCTGAACACCACTCTCATCGCTTCAGAAATAGTGGAGCGGCTTGACCTGAACGTGAATTACCTGCATGAAGGCACATTTCATGAAGAAGTGGTGTATGGGCTGGACCTGCCTGTGGCCGTGAAGTTTGACGGACTGAACGATGACGAAACAGCCTCGATAAGGCTTTCCCTGAAACCGGACAGCACCGTTGTTGTCAGCGACTTTGAGCGGAACGGAAATGAGGCGGCAGGCAGTGTGACCATGAAGCTTGGAAGCTCGGCCGACACGCCCATTGGCAAAATCGCTGTGATGCCGTCATCTTCCTATGAGAAAGGGAAGGCCGAAGACTTGCAGGTGGTTCGTTCCAGCCGGAATTCTGCCATCGGCAAGGTGAGCGGAAGCATTCTTGCTGAACTGAGAGATAAAAACTCCACCATTATAGATATCAAATACAAGGATGTTTCCGTTGCCCGTGCCGAGGACATCCTTAATACGCTGATTTCCGTTTACAATGAGAACTGGATAAAAGACCGCAACCGCATGTCTGTAAGCACCAGTGAATTCATCCGTGACCGGTTGGCCGTAATAGAGCAGGAACTGGGCGACGTAGACCAGGATATATCCCAATATAAGTCGGAACATCTTATCCCGGACATACAGGAAATAGGGTCGGTGGCCATGACCCAGGCGATTGATGCGGAAAAGCAGTCGATAAATATCGGGAACCAGATATATATGGCCCGGTATATCCGCAATTACCTGCTGAATACCCACGACTTCAAGCAACTGCTGCCGACCAATTCCGGACTTGGAAACTCGACGCTCGAAGAGCAGATCAATCAGTATAATGATATGGTGCTGAAAAGAAACAAGCATATCGCCATATCTTCTGCGCAGAACCCGCTGGTGATGGATCTTGACAAGAGTCTGTCTTCAATGAAAGAAACCATCATCCATTCGCTGGACAACGAACTGACCATGCTCCAGAACAAGCAGTCGTCCATCCAGTCGAGCCATTCGCAGGCTACAGCCAAAATCGTGGCCAAGCCCAAACAGGAAGAACACCTTCTGGGAATTGAACGGCAGCAGAAAGTGAAGGAATCTCTTTATCTGTTCCTCTTGCAGAAGAGGGAAGAGAACGAGCTTTCGCAAGCCTTCACAGCCTATAACACCAAGCTGATTGAACCGCCTCACAAGAGCGGGGCGCCTGTGGAGCCGAACCGGATGAATATCCTGATGATGGCTCTTTGCGCGGGGCTGTTCATTCCGTGCGGCATCTTTTTCCTCCGGGAAAACATGAATACATCCGTGCGCGGGCGGAAGGATCTGGAATCCATCAAAGAAGTTCCGTATCTTGGTGAAATTCCGTTTGCGGGCTCCCGTAAAAAGAAAAGCTGGCTGAAAAAAGAAGGCGGCGAGGAAATGCCGCAGATTCTGGTGGCCGAAAAGAAGCGTGATTACATGAATGAGGCATTCAGGGTGGTGCGGGCCAATCTGGAATTTACCTTGAATTCGGATGAAAACAGGCATCATGTTGTCATGCTGACATCCATGAATCCCGGCAGCGGAAAAACATTCATCACGCTCAACCTTTCAACGGTTTTGGGCATCAACGGGAAGAAAGTCATCGCGCTGGACCTTGACTTGCGCCGGGCAACCCTGTCGAAATGTGCCGGGAAACACCTGCACGGCATATCCAACTACCTGAACGGGCAGGAAAGCGACTACAAGCCGCTTATCAGGAAGTGCGGATGCATAGACATATTGCCATGCGGTACGATTCCTCCCAATCCGACAGAACTTTTATATTCATCCAGACTGAAACAACTGTTGGACGATTTGCGGCAAGAATATGACTACATATTCATCGACTGTTCTCCGGTAGAAATCGTAGCCGATGCAGCCATCATTAATCCGTATGCGGATGTCACCCTGTTTATCATCCGGGCACAGCTGTTCGACCGGAAGGCTTTGGCAGATGTCGGGCAATGGTTCGCAGATGACAAGTACAAAAGACTGTCCGTGATTCTGAACGGGACGACAGACGATTATACGAATTATGGCTATCACCGCTACGGATACCGGTATGGCTATCATTATGGAAGTGAAAAACAAGGTTAAAAAACGATAGAACTCCGTGTCGTCAGAGAAAGCGCGTACCATCAAGAATGCCGGGTATCTTTACATCCGCACCGTCATCACCACCCTCATAGGCATCTATACTGCCCGAATCATCATTCAAACGCTGGGTATAGAAGACTATGGCATTTATGGAGTGACAGGCAGCGTGGTGGCAATGCTCGGATTCATCAACGCTTCGATGAGCGGGGCGACCTCCCGTTTCATTACTTTCGAGCTGGGACGCGGCGACCGGCAACGTCTGCATGACACTTTCTGTACGGCGATGGTTATCCATATCGGCATCGCATTGCTGGTATTGATATTGGCAGAAACAATAGGCCTGTGGTTTTTATGCAACAAGATGGTGATTCCGGAAGAAAGGGAGCAGGCCGCCCAGTGGGTGTTTCACCTCTCTATACTGACAACCATGCTGACCATCACCCAGGTTCCTTACGGAGCTTGCATGATAGCGCACGAAAAATTCAACGTATATGCATTTCTGGACATGGCCGGCGCATTTGCCAAACTCGGCATTCTCTACCTTGTACGCATTGCTCCTTACGACCATCTGATTTTCTACGCATTGCTGATAACGCTTATATCTGCCTCCAGTTGTCTGTATGCACGTATCTATTGCATCCGGCATTTTCCGGAGTCCCGTTTCCGCTGGGTGTACAACAAAGAGTTCTTCCGGCCGATGCTTTCGTTTTCAGGATGGGAGATGTTCGGCAGTCTTGGCCGGATGGTGAAACAGTCGGGCACCAACATGCTGGTAAATATGTTCTATGGAGTGGCAGTGAATGCGGCGGTGAGTATCGGAAGCACCGTAGCGGGGGCGGTAAACGGATTGGCTTATAACGTTGTGGCCGCGTTTCAGCCGGGAATCACTAAAAATTATGCGAAGGGGAATATACGAAGTTTTGAAGATTCGACAGTTAGGGCTTCCACCTATTCTTTTGTCACATTCTGCATATTTGCAATCCCTTTGATATTAGAGCGTGATTATGTATTGAAACTGTGGCTGGGAATCGTTCCTCCTTATGCTGCGGATATATGTGCACTGCATCTGCTGTTCAATAATCTGGTAATGACTACTGCTGTACTGAACGCCACGCTTAAGGCTATGGGAAAGAATGGCCGGCAGAATATAAATGTGGGTGTAATCGGATTGACTGCGATTGTTCTGGTCTATCTTACCATAAAAGCCGGACATTCTCCAGTAGCTGTCTTCTTTGTCTTCAATGCAGTAATCATATTTAATTTGCTGTGTAATTTATATCTTATAAGGAAATATACAACCTGGCTGTTCACCAAAAGAATTATTGTGAAATCCATTTTACAGCCATTATTTTTCGAGATTCTTATCTTTATTGTTTTGGCGTACGTAGTTCAGGCGATGGAAGATTCCTTATGGAGATTAGGTGTTGTTTGTATTGCATCCGTCTTGCTCCATGCCATGGTGACTTATGGATTTCTGATGACAGGGGCAGAACGCAGCATTATCAGGGATAAGATAAAGACTGTTATATACCATAAATAGGGACTGGCATGAAAAAGAAGGTTCTGTTTGTTATAGACTCATTGACTTGTGGCGGTGCCGAAAAAAGTTTGGTTTCCCTATTGCCTTTGTTGGATTATGATAAGGTCGAGGTCGACTTGTTGATGGTGAAGAGGGGTGGTATATTTGACCGGTATGTCCCTTCTCATATAACTATACAGACGATTCCGAATCCTAAGGGAGCGAAAAAAGTTTGGGCTTATATCTGTCGTCTTTGCTTCTCCTTCCTGTTGAGATTCTTGTCTTTTGTAGGGATAAAGAGAAACAGTGCTGAGGTTAACTGGACAGTTCGAAAGTCTGCTTTTGCTCAAATGCATAAAAGATATGATGTAGCTGTTGCGTACCAACAGGGATTCTCCACCTACTATGTGGCTCAAAGGGTCAATGCCAGAAAGAAAATAGCCTGGATAAATAATGATTTAAATAAGATCGGTTTCAGAGAATCCTACAACCGTCCCTTTTATGACAAGATGGATTGCGTTGTTGCAGTTTCTGAGGTCTTATGCCAGATGTTGAAGAATACTGCCTATGTTGATTCAAAAAAACTGTGTACCATATACGATATATTGGATCCGGAAGTAATTCGGAAGATGGCGGAGGAAAAAGGATTTGAAGATAAGTTGCCTCCAAACAGTTGGCGCATTGTTACAGTTGGCCGTATCGTTCCGCAAAAGAATTACACGTTGGCTGTTGAAGCTGCAAGGCTGCTGAAAAAGCAAGGGCTTGGTTTCAGGTGGTATTTTATCGGTGAAGGATGTGAATACGATGCCATTAGCGAATTGATTAGCCGATACGGATTGCAGCAAGAAGTTGTACTCATGGGATTGAAAGAAAATCCTTATCCCTATATGTCCGGATGCGACATTTATGTACAGACATCCAGCTATGAAGGATACGGACTGACTCTTTGTGAGGCACGGATATTGCATAAGCCGGAGGTATGTACGAATTTTCCAGTGGCATACAACCAGATCCGTGACGGTGAAAACGGATTGATTGCGGAAATGACCCCGGAAAGCGTTGCAGAAAAGATATTGCAATTGACCAATGATGATAAGTTGCGGGCATATTTAGTGGAGAATACGTGGAAAGAGAAAAATAAAACGGCCGTTACAGGGAGAGCAAAAGTCAACGCATTGTTGCTTGAATAATGATTGCAAATGGAAATTTTGCAATTAAGTGATGTTTGAAGATGAAAGAACCTATATTGGATAACAGGCGTATAGCTAAAAATACCGTTATGCTTTATTTTCGGATGTTTTTAGTAATGGGAGTTTCATTGTTTACTTCAAGAGAAGTACTTAGGATTCTTGGCGTTGAAGATCTTGGAGTATATAACATTGTAGGGGGTATTATAGTTCTTTTCTCTTTCTTGAATAATGCCATGGTAAGTGCTACACAGCGTTTTCTTAATTTTGAGTTAGGAAGAAATAATCAGGAGCAAGCCTCTCGTGTCTTTTCTATGAGTGTGAATGTGCATGCACTTATTGCATTGGCGGTATTGGTTGGAGGTGAAACGATAGGTCTATGGTTTTTCAATACTTATCTTAATATTCCCATAGACCGCAGATATGCAGCAGGGTGGGTATATCAGTTTTCTATATTGGCTGCGGTTGTGAATATTATGCGTGCTCCATATAATGCTTGTATAATAACATATGAAAGGATGTCATCATTTGCTTACATCAGTATTATAGAGGTGATATTAAAATTACTGATAGTCTATCTTCTTCTTTTGTCTGTTATTGATAAATTGATTTTATATGCTTGCCTGACTTGTCTGGTATCTGTGGTGATCAGTTTGTGTTTCTATTTGGTTTGTTTAAAAAGGTTCTCTATCAGTCACTACAAATGGTTTTGGGATAAACTGTTGTTTAAGCGCTTTCTTAATTTTTCCGGTTGGAGTCTTTTTGGCAACATCGCTAATTTAGGGGCTTTTCAAGGAGTGTCTATTATACAAAATATCTTTTGCGGTGTACTGATAAATGCAGCCATGGGAATAGCCAATCAAGTAAATGGTGCCATCTACAGTTTTGTTTCTAACTTCCAGTTAGCATTTAATCCGCAGATTGTCAAATCATATGCCGCCTGCAGATGGGATTACTGTACGGGCCTGATATTTAAAACTTCGAGATATTCTTTTCTTTTGTTGTTGCTTATAGCTGTTCCTATAGTAACTTATTGTGATGAAGTTTTAGCCTTTTGGCTGGATAGTGTTCCTGAGCATTCTGTTTCTTTTTGTAAGTTAATCATTTATAGCTCCTTGATTGATTGCATAGCAGCTCCACTATGGATGGGAGTTTATGCATCGGGACAAATAGAGAAATATCAAATCGGAGTAGGTTTCATCTTGTTGCTAAATATACCGTTTAGCTACCTTGTTCTGTTATGGGGATTTAGCGCGGAAGCAACTATAGTGGTCAGAATTGTGTTGAATGTTGTTCTGTTTTTCTTCAGGTTGTTTTATTTAAAGTCTGTTATGAAATTTTCTATCCGTTCTTATATGAAACAGGTCCTGCTGCCATGCTTTTCAGTTTGCATTCTTATTCTGGTTCTTGTTGGACTTTGGATTTATTGTGGAAAACATTATACTATAAATTTGTACTTACAGCTTCTGATTTCTTTTATAGTAAGTGCATGGGCTATATATGCTATAGGCATTCACTCGTATGAAAAGAAAATAGTAAGACAGTTTGTTGTGGATAAACTATTGAAAAGTTAGTTCTGATGAAAAAAGTAAAAGTTTCTGTCATTGTTCCTGTTTATGGCGCAGAAAATTATATTGAGCAGTGTGCGCGTTCATTGTTTGGGCAAACCTTAGATGATATTGAATATGTTATTGTTAATGATTGTACGATTGACAAGAGCATATCTGTTCTTGAAAGAGTACTAAAAGAATACCCCCATAGGGCAGATTATGTAAGAATCGTTAATCTTGAGAAAAATGGAGGTGTAGCTAATGCAAGAACAGTTGGTATGATGTTGGCTACCGGTGAATATACGATTCATTGTGATCCAGATGATTATGTGGATTCTGATTGTTATGAAACTTTATACAATGAAGCTCACAGAACAAATGCAGACATAGTGACTTGTGATTATTATCGTGAGAAAGATGATAAAATAGAGTATGTTACTCAACGTTATGGTTCAACGCCACGGAAAAGCATAGAGAACTTTTATGAATACCCATTTTTCCCATCATTATGGAGTGCTTTGATAAGGACTTCTATAATTCATGTCAATCAGATATATCCCTATCCAGGTATAAATACCGGAGAAGATTTGAATGTTATATTCAGAATTTTTTTGAAGGCGGAAACTTTATCGTACATACATAAGGCTTTTTATCATTATGTACAAAGGAATGGAAGTCTTACACAGAAAAGCATAGAAGAACTTTGGGATAAAAATATTGCGCCTAATCTAGTTCTCTTATCCTCTTTTCTTGATAATCAGCGTTCTATAGAAATTCAGCGTACGAAACATTATTTGCAATATAGTAAAAAACTTATGTTATTGCAGTGTAAGAAACCTCATTGGAAAATGTGGTATAATACATATAAGGAGTGTATTGACAGTATAGACTATTTTCAAAGCTACTCAGCTAAGCATAAATTAGTTATGAAACCATTTGCTAAGCATTATTTTCTTTTGGCATTATATTATAGGATATTGCGTCCAATGGGCTTAAAAATAATATGATTTTGTGAGGAGATTATTGAGAATATAATCCCGCAAAATAAATATTCAGAATCAATAGCGTATAGGATGACAGTTGCTGTATAGCATTGGTTTTGTTTGGGGACTAGACAGCGCAAGGGCGGAAAATGTTTTTGTAGTGCAACATTTCAGAACGCTATATAAGAAACAAAAAATGGTTAAAGTATCCATAGTCGTTCCAATATATAATACGGAAAAATATCTTCAGCGATGCTTGGAGTCCATAGAGCGACAAACTATAGATTCGTATGAAGTATTGTTGGTAAATGATGGAAGCACAGATTCTTCTAAAGAAATATGTGAGTCATTTATACGAGGTAAGAAAGAATACCGGCTAATAAACAAGCTCAATGGTGGATTGACAAGTGCTCGTTGTTGTGGCTGGAAGGAAGCCGCTGGCGAATATATTGTATTTGTAGATAGCGATGATTATATTGAGGCAGCCTATTGCGAAGAACTGTATGAGGCATGTACCAAAGGGAATTGTAATTTGGCTATTTGCGGCTATAATACGATTAATGATAATGGTTATATCCGTTCATATACCTTTTATGACGATATAATGGTTCTTGAGAACATAAAAGACGATTATGTCAGGCCCATGATTTCTTATGCACCTAAAGAGAAATACAATATCCCCGGTTTTCTGTGGGTAAGGATGATGAAAAGAGATTGTATTCTTACAGATTGTTTTGTTGATGAAAATACGGTGTTTTCTGAGGATATCGTTTTCAATCTGGAGTATGCCAGACAAGTCAATAAAATAGCGATTGTCCACAAACCCCTGTATAACTACTTCATGAGTACAGATTCGTTGACTCGTAAGTACCGTCCTAATCTTTGGGGAATGTATCGGAATTTGCATGAATATTGCACAAATTATTGTCAGGAAGAAAAGATTTCAGGAAGCAAAATACGCTTGGACTCAATGTTGCTTGGAGGGATGCTGCGGTGTATACATCAAACGGTATATTTCAAATACAAGTTCTTTCAAAAAGAGTTTGCTGCCATCCGTAAGGATACCAAAACCAAGGAAATGTTACATTCGCTAAAGTTTTTGTCCAAAGAATACAATTCTATTCTACTGAATTATAGGTTGGCATACTGTATGGTAAGGTTTATACCTTCGGTAATAGTCTATTTTTTCTATAAATGGAGGCTCAATTGATGAAAATAAAATCCATAATTCCCTTGCGGAAAAAACTTTATTTTTCATTACTGAAAAACAGTCTTGTTTCGCGATGTCCAATAAAAGCTTCGTTGTCTGTGCGGCGAATTTGGATTTTTCTGTCAGCAGATTATGGAAACTTGGGAGATGTCGCAATAACTAAAGCGCAGCATTGTTTTCTGCAATCTCGATGTCCTGCATTCGAGGTGTGCGAGGTTCCAATAAGCCAGACGCTTAAAATCCTCCCTCATGTCCATCGGATGGTCGGGCAAAATGATATAATTACAATCGTAGGCGGAGGGAATATGGGGGATTTATACGATGACATAGAATATTTGCGCCAATTAGTGATACGGATGTTTCCAGCACATTCCATAATATCTTTTCCGCAGTCCATATTCTTTTCCGAAACCCGATATGGGCAGAAACGGTTGAAAGAGGCTCAACGTGTATATAATCATCATCCGGCATTGACCCTGTTCGCACGTGATTCTGTATCTTATACTCGGATGCAAAAGTATTTTCCATGCGCATCTGTCAAACTCTGTCCGGATATTGTTTTGCATCAAGATTGCAGGAAGCAGTTGCCCCGTAACAAAACGGTACTTTATTGTTTGAGAAAAGATAAGGAACGTGTTATGCAGGATATTCACAAGATACAAGCTCTGAATGATTATGTTGCTGATTTTTATGACAACGTGGAATTTACCGACACACAAATAGAAGACACGCTTGTTCGCAAGAACGGCGGTGAGAAATATTTAGATAAAATTCTGGATACATTTTCACGTGTCGGGTTAGTTGTTACAGACCGACTTCATGGGATGATATTTGCCTATATTACGCAAACTCCCGCATTGGTATTTGATAATAGTACTCACAAAATATCCTCCACATATTCATGGATTAAAGATTGTGGATTCATTCATTTAGTCAATGAAAAAACCGATTTCAAATCGTTACGTTTTGAGGATAATTTTGCTGCAACTAAAGCATATATAGATTCCTTTTTTCAGAAAATGCTATGAGAAAGAAAGTGTTGTTCTGCATATTCGACTTGAAGGGGGGGGGAGCAGAAAAAGTCCTTGTGAATTTGTTGAAGCAGATTAATCCAACCAAATACGATATAACGGTATTTGCTCTGTTCGGGGTTGGGGTAAATGTGAAAGAACTGCCGGAATATGTAAAATTCAAATGCATCTTCAGGCGCCAATTCAGGGGGTTGACAACACTGATGAAGATTTTTTCTCCTGGAATACTGCACAGGCTGTTTATTAAGGAGAAATATGACATAGAGGTCGCATATTTAGAAACTTCTCCCACTCGCATCATATCTGGTGCCCCAAAAGGAACAAAAAAGGTTTGCTGGGTACATACTGAAGAGGAAAATCGATATGCTTTTATTTCCGCTTATCGTACATATAGAGAGATGATTTCTTGTTACCGACAATATAATCATATAGTTTTTGTGTCAAAAAGAGCAAAAGATGTTTTTCAAAGCAACCATCCGGAGATTAGTATTCACAAAAGCATCATTCATAATGTCAACGATTATAATGATATTATCAAGAAAAGCCAAAATCCAGTTACTGAAGAACTTTCAAGCGGCATAAGAATTTGTACCGTAGGAAGATTGATTAAATTAAAGGGATACCTGCGTTTATTGGAGATCATTCATAAGCTCAATGTGGAAGGGTTGAAAAACAAGTTTGATCTATATATATTAGGTACGGGTGGAGAATATGAATTACTAAAAAGTTATATAAACAAATACGCCTTGGATAATGTACATTTATTAGGATTTCAGGTTAATCCTTATAAATATTTGTCTAAAATGGATTTGTTTGTTTGCTCATCTTATAAGGAAGGATATAGTACGGCTGCAACAGAAGCTATAATTCTTGATTTGCCTGTGGTTACAACTGATGTGTCGGGAATGGATGAAATTCTTCATGATGGGGAATTTGGATTAATTGTACCAAATGATTCAAATGCGCTTTATAAAGGTTTAAAAGATTTGATAAGTCATCCATACCGAATCGGAGAATATAAAAAACAGATACAAACTCAATCAAAGAAAATGCAGGGAGAGAACGTTAAGTTGTATGAACAATTGTTTGATGCTCTCTAAGAGAAGGATATACCATGACGTATTGGTTTTATGAAAAAAAGTATATTCATTAATATCCATTATATGGAAATAGGTGGTGCTGAAACGAGCCTGATCGGGTTATTGCAAGCTCTTGACCCCAAACGGGTTGATGTGTACTTATTCATCAATGATCATCGTGGGGAGATGATGCGTTGTATTCCTGAATGGGTGAAAATACTTCCTCCTATACCTTTATATACGATGATAGAACGTCCGATGAAAGAGGTGCTTAAGAAAGGATATTACAGGCTGTTTTTAGCGCGTTTGTTAGCTAAATGGAAATTTTATCTATACAATAAGAAATATCATCCGGCGGAGAGGTTTGCCATATTAGGTTATTTGGGAAGATATGTGACCAGCATACTTCCTCCCATAGGAGCATCTAAAATATACGATCTCGCAATTTCGTTTGTTACCCCCCATGATATTGTATTAAATAAGGTAAAAGCCAAAAAGAAAATATGCTGGATACATACTGACTATACGACGGTAAATATTGATGCCGATTGGGAGTTTCCTGTGTGGAATGGATACGACTCTATTGTCAGTATTTCGGCAGATGTCACGCGGACATTTTGTGAGGTCTTTCCATCATTGCGGAATAAAATTGTAGAAATGGAAAACATCATTTCTCCGGAGTTTGTTCGTCAGCGTGCAAATTTAGGTTCGCATCCATTGGATATGCCTGCCGAAAAAGATACAACGATTTTACTGACAATCGGAAGATATACTTATCAAAAAAAATGGAAGAAATCCCGATTATTTGTCGATTGCTTCTTGAAAAGGGATGTAAAGTGAAATGGTATATCATTGGCTATGGAGGCGAAGGTGAATATATCCGATCTGCCATACGGCATGAAAAAATGGAGAATCGTGTGGTAATGCTCGGCAAGAAAGCAAACCCATATCCATATATTAAAGCCTGCGACTGGTATGTGCAGCCTTCTCGTTATGAAGGTAAGTCTGTAGTTGTCAGGGAAGCGCAAATATTGCAAAAACCTGTAATTGTTACAGATTATCCAACCGCTTCATCTCAGGTGAAAAACGGCATTGACGGTGTGATTGTTCCTATGGCTGTAGAGCCTTGCGCTACAAGAATCTTCGAAACAATACATAATCATAGGTTAAAGTCAGACATTATAAAGTTTTTGAGTGCACATGATTATGGCAATGTGAATGAAGTACATAAATTGTATCGATTAATCCAATGATACCCAAGGTAATACATTATTGTTGGTTTGGGCGCAGCCCTTTGCCTAAATCTGCTAGGAAGTGCATTGCTTCATGGAAAAAGTTTTTCCCTGATTATGAAATAAAGGAATGGAATGAGGATAATTTTGACGTGAATATAGTTCCTTATACGCGTGAGGCCTATTCTGTGGGTAAGTATGCATTTGTAAGCGATTATGCACGATTTTGGATACTGTATCAATATGGCGGTCTTTATTTTGACACTGATGTTGAAATGATAAAAAGCATGGATGACATTGTAAATATGGGACCGTTCATGGGCTGTGAAAACAGATTTAACCCGAACAATAAGGCCGTCATGGACGTTGCTTCCGGTCTTGGTATTGGTGCTATTCCAAATATGGATATCTATAAAGAAATCTTGGATTACTATTCTACATTGCATTTTCTAAATGCAGACAAAACACGGAATGAAACGACGGTTGTTAAAAATACGAGCAAAGTTTTAAGTCAACACGGTTTGTCTTATACACCATATATCCAGACCGTTGCTGGGATCAGAATTTATCCTCAAGAATATTTCAGTCCGTTTGATCATGTGACCGGACGTTTAAGAATCACGCAAAATACCCGAAGTATTCATTGGTGTGCAAGAACTTGGATTGACAATAAGAATCCAGTCCGTACATTTGTTGTGCGTTTGATACATAGGGTATTTGGCGTCAACAGTCTTGTTTGGCTAAAGAAACTTATCCAGCGAGTTAAATAAGTTACAAGCAAAAAATAAAGAGAATTATATGCCAGGAGAATATTATCAATCGGTATATCTTGTTGTTGTTTCCATCCTTACTGTTTATTTATGTTTCTATTATAAGCAAAGCAATGATGGCACAATAAATGTCCAGCAGTTAATGTCGCCCATGCCTACTTTTGTTTTGGCTGTGGCTATGGCTTTGTTCATAGGATTACGTCCGCAAGCAAGCTGTTTTATCGATTCAAACAATTATATTGCTTATTATAATTTGATGGAAGGGAATAAATTCTACTTCGAGTCACAGACTTTAAATCTTATTTTTGACAATCTGTTTCGATGGATGGCAAGCAATCAATTAGGTTGGCCCGTTTTCTTTTTGGTTATAGCCTCCATATACTTTGGAGGAATGTATGTCGCCTGCATGAAAATGTTCCCATACGATACGCTAATCAGTTTTTTGGTTTGTTTAGCTGCATTCAGTACATTTTCTTTCGGAACAAACGGCATCAAAGCCGGGGCAGCAGCATCTCTGTTTCTTGTTGCTATAGCCTACCATAGAAGCTTACCTATAGTTATTTTGTTCTTGTGTTTGTCATTGGGATTTCATCATTCCATGACAATGCCTATAGTGGCTTTTATTCTTGCGTATTTTTACAGAAATATTAAAGTCTATTTTCTTGGTTGGTGCTTCTGCCTGATAATTGCCTTGTTGAATATAACCTTCTTTCAAACATTATTTGCAGGCTTTACTGATGAAAGCGGTGCACAATATTTGTTGTCTACAGAAGATTGGGGAGGACGCTCAGGTTTCAGATTCGATTTTGTAATCTATTCCGCCATGCCTGTTTTAGTAGGGTATTGGGCCATATTTAAAAAACAAATCATGTCTTTGACATATGAATTTTTATTGTCAATATATCTTACAACAAATAGCATATGGATGCTGTGTATGTATGCCAGCTTCACCAATCGCATCGCATATTTGTCATGGTTCCTTTATCCCATCGTGTTGATATACCCGTTCTTGAATGAAGATTGGGGAGAAAATAAATATAGGGTGTTTACTAATGTTGTTTGTTTGCATCTGTTTTTTACTCTATTCATGTTTTTCATCTATAATTAATATGCCAAAGGTTTCTGTAATCATGGGTATATATAATTGCGGTGCCACCTTGCAGGAGGCACTTGATTCCCTATATGCTCAAACATTTCAAGATTTTGAGATTATACTTTGTGATGACGGTTCAACAGATAATACTTATGAAGTGGCGTATAAAAACAAACAAAGCCATCCATCTATTATCTTGTTACAGAATGAACGGAATTTAGGCTTGAACCAGACTTTGAACAACTGCCTGGCCGTAGCAAAAGGAACTTATATCGCTCGTATGGACGGTGATGACCGTTCTCTTCCGACACGTTTTGCCCAAGAAGTACAGTTCCTTGACGAACATCCAGAATATGCCATTGTCAGTGGACCGATGAACTATTTTGATGAAAAGGGAATATTCCGTTCAGGAAAGGGACGTGGCGAAGTTAAGCCTTTGGATTTTGTAAAAGGCTCTCCTTTTTGTCACGCTCCGTGTATGGTCAGACGCGAAGCATATATGAAAGTTGGCGGCTATAGTGTAGGGCGGAGGTTGCTGCGAGCTGAAGACTATCACTTATGGTTTAAAATGTATGCAGCAGGTTTTAAAGGTTATAATATGACAGAACCCATTTATGAAATGCGAGATGATAGAGATGCCTATAAAAGAAGGACATGGCAAGGACGATTCAATAACTTCTATGTCCGTTCAATCGGCTACCGGATGTTGAAATTGCCTTTTTATTATCAGATTTATGCCTTACGTCCCATCGTAGTAGGTCTATTACCCCAAAGTATATACAGGTTTTTTCATAATAGATAAGACTTTGCCATTATGAGAAATGTATTAGTGATAATCAACCTCGCAAGTTCTGCAAGGAATTTCATCGGTGATCAATTTTCTTATTTACGTGAGAAAGGCTACAATATGCATCTTATTTGCAGTGGCGATAGTACATTGAAAGATTTTGCAGAGAAGCAGCAAATAGAATATGAAGCTGTACCACTCAACAGACAGCTTTCTTTAGTCAGTGATGTAAAAGCACTTATTAGGATTTGCCAATTCATTCGCAGTCATCATATTGATACGATAATAGCCCATCAAGTAAAAAGCAGATTGTTAGGGGTTACAGCAGCTCGTATTATGGGAGTGAAACATATTATAATATTTGCCCATGGAGCTGTTTTTGAAACGATGAAAGGGCTAAAAAAAAGGCTATTATTACTTGAAAGCAAATACGAAGTTTTAATGTCACATAAGACTATATGTGTGAGTAATTATATAAAACAATTGCGCTTGCGTTTTAAAATAGAGAAGGAGAAGCGGCAAATTATTCTAGGGGCAGGAACTTGTAATGGCATTGATACTCAATCATTGTTCAATCCGCAAAAGGTTTCCAAGAAGAAAAAAATAGAGGCAATGAGAAAAATGGGGATTGAAGACAATGATTTTGTTATAGGGTTCGTTGGACGCCTTGTTAGAGATAAAGGGGTGATTGAATTGTTAGAAGCATTTTCAATATTGCAGAGGCATTCAGGAAGCAGGAACATAAAATTAATGATAGTTGGAGCTCCGGAAAAAAGAGATGGACTACCTCAACGCATTCTTACTATGTTACAGAAAAATCAAGGTATATTATATGTGGGAAAGGTACGATACGAAGAAATGCCTCTTATTTATTCATTAATGTCTATACTTGTTTTGCCTTCACACAGAGAGGGTTTTGGTATGTGTAATATAGAGGCTCAAGCTATGGGCGTGCCTGTATTGACAACTTCTTATACAGGATGTGTAGATTCTATAATTGACAAACAAACTGGTTTTTATATATCTAACGATCCTGAGGATATTGCGAGAAAAATGGGAATCTTTTTTGATGATGACTTAAGGACAAAGATGGGGAATAATGGGAGGGAATGGGTTTGTGATAATTTTGACCATTCATTAATATGGCCATATATAGCATCGGTTTTGGAAAGCATATCATAATCAACATAAAATATGGGAACAAAAACATCGTATGGATATCGAACCCTTAAAAGATTGGGGTTCAACTATTCCGAAGAAGAATATGGAAATGTTACATTCTTACGAATAGTCAAGAAGGTATATATGACATACAGAAATAATTTTTTGCTGAAATTTGGAATGGAATCGTGGCTGCTTTCTCCTTTCTTGCCACGAAAGTTAAGGCCTATGATTTTGAAAAGCGTTGGCTGCCATATTGGGAAAGATATTTTCGTCGGTGATCATGTGAAAATCGATTCCGGTCACGCTGATATGATAACAGTTGAAGACCATGCGCATATTGCTGGTGGAGTAAGAATCTTATGTCATCAACGTAATCTTCATAATTATTATGTAGGAGATGATTACGCTAAATTAGGTTATGTTATAAAGCCTGTAATTTTGAAAAAAGGATGTTTGGTTGGAATGGAATCATTTGTTATGCCAGGAGTTACTATAGGAGAAGGTGCCATTGTTGGTGCTGGTTCATTGGTGACAAGAGATATTCCTGCATGGACGATAGCCACTGGTCGTCCAGCAAAAGTCGTAAAACAAATACCTAAACGTGAAGGATGATGCATATTTTATCATTTGATATAGAAGAATGGTATATTGAGAAGCGATTATCGGGAGGTAGAGCCGAGAAATATAAAGAGTTTGACTTTTATCTTAATAAGATACTTGATATATTGGATACCTATCAGCTAAAAGCAACTTTCTTTTGCTTGGGAAAGATTGCATCCGATTTTCCTTATGTCGTGAGAACAATCGCTTCCCGTGGGCATGAAATCGGTTGCCATTCCAATGAACATATATGGCTTACGCGTTTATCGCCTAAAAAATTGTTGGCAGATACAAAAACTGCAATATCTGCTTTGGAAGACGTATGCGGACAAAAGGTTATCAGTTATAGAGCACCGGCTTTCTCGATTGGAGAAACCAATAAGTGGGCAATTGAAATATTGGCTGAATGTGGCATAGAATTGGATGCGTCTGTTTATCCTGCGGCACGGGACTTTGGTGGCTTTTCTGCTTTCCCTGCGGCTATTCCTTGTATTATAAGATACGGTAGTATCCAACTAAAAGAATTCCCCATCGGACTAACGACTTTTTTCGGGAAAAAAATAGCATACTCCGGTGGTGGTTATTTCCGTTTTTTCCCACTCTTTTATACTAAACACAAGATACAGCAAAGCGAGTATTCAGTTTCGTATTTCCATATTGGGGATTTGATGCCTCATAAAGGCGGTATGCTAAGTCAGAACCAATATGAGTATTATTTCAAAGAAAAAGGAACCCTATTAAATCGATGCAAGCGTTACATAAAATCGAATTTAGGAACGAAGTATACCTTTTCTAAAATGACAAGACTTCTTAATGGGAACCATTTCACAAATCTAAGAGATGCGAACAGGCAAATTGATTGGAATGTTACACCTATAATTGATTTATAGAAGAAAGATATCGGACAGTGTTCGCGTTAACCGAGAACCACAATAAAGCTTTCATTGTAAAACGACAATAGAGAAAGCATGGTATGGTTACATGAAAGTCTATGACAAAGTCGTCAAAACAAGCACAAACCTTTATAACAAAGATTATCTGATGAATGAGTATAACCAATGTGATGTACTGGTAACTTATTGTTGGAATCGTGTCGGTTACAACATCCTTCGCAGCTTGTCTGAAAAGGGGGTGAAAGTGTGGGTAGCTGATACCAGCCACCACAACATTTGCAGTATGTCAAAATATGCTTCAGGCAGTTTCGCTTATCCTGACCCGTTTAAGGATGAGCCCGGTTTTATCAGTTGTCTGTTAGAATGGATTAATGAGCTTAAGCCGCAAGTGTTATTGCCGACACATGATGAGTCCTTGATCATTGCACGTCATCGGGATGAATTTCCATCATGGTTGAGGATTCCTATAGCTGATTATGATTTGCTGAATTGTCTTTCAAACAAAAAACAGGCAACAGCATTAGCCGCTAAGATTGGAGTTCCGACCCCGAGAGTGTATGAGTCAGCCGAAGAGGTTGTTTTCCCTTGTGTATTCAAAACTGTTATTGGTAATTCGGCAAAAACAGTGTTTTATCCTTCTGACAGGGAAGAGTTGAATGCTCTTGTCAAACGTTTTGCCACAGACGAAATTCTGATTGAAGAAAAGTGCGATGGCATTGATTATAGTGTTGATTGCATTCGTTACGGAAAGTATTGCATCACCTCTACGTATAAATCTATATTAACTAAAACTAAAGGTGGAGGTACATCTACGCAACGTGAAACTGTCGGATTTCCGGAACTGGAAAAATATGCCAGAATGTTGCTGGAAGCGGCAGATTATAATGGTGTGTGCGGGTTGGATTTCAAATATGATGACAGAACCGGTCGTGTGGCATTTATAGAAGTTAATACACGTTATACAGGCGGACTGGCTACCACTATAGCTGCAGGCTTCGACATACCTTATATTCACTATTGTTTGTCGACTAAAGGACAATATTCTCGTCCTGTCCGAATAAGAATCGGGACAAAAACAAAATGGGTGTTAGGTGATTTGATAACTCTTGTCAGCCGTCTTCTATCCTTCAGCATTTCTTCGGAAGAACTGAAACAAGTGCTTTGCTTCAAAGGTTTTTCTGCTTTTGATGATTTTCGCAAAGATGACAAAAAAGCATTTATCGGAGAGTTATACTATTATTTGAATAAACTACTGAAAAACAGAAAACTAAATCCATGAACTTGTTGTATAACCTGTTGAAACGGATCAACCTCATCAGGTTTCGCTGTAAAGGCGTATCCTGCGACATGACTAATTCATTATCATTCAGGCACGTTACAGTCATTACGGGAAAACGAAACATGGGGGGCGTGTTTCTCAAGAAGCGGGCAGAAATATCGGCCGACTGTTTTCTCGTGGCAAAGGACCGCATTGAAATAGGTGAAAATTCTACATTGGCCTTTCGGGTTACCATTTTAACGACGGCTAATCCAAATGCTCCGTACAATTTGCTGAAAAATATATACCAGCCTGTATCTAAACCTGTAATTATAGGCGATAATGTATGGATAGGAGCCTGTTCTGTTATTCTTCCAGGCGTAACAATCGGCAATATGAGTGTGGTAGCTGCCGGTTCTGTCGTTACGAAAGATGTCCCTCCTCATGTGTTGGTTGCAGGAGTTCCGGCACGGATTATTAAAAACATATAAGTATGGGAAAATGGTTATTCGACCGTTTGGCAGCTTTCATCGGGCTGTTGATATTGTGGCCCGTATTGTTGGTCATTGCTGTTATAATTCGCATAAAGATGCCGGATGGTCCGGTATTGTTCAGGCAGCGGAGAGTTGGACAATATGGAAAACTTTTTACTCTTGTGAAATTTCGTTCCATGTCAATGGGGCATCACGGAAGTTCAGTCAGCGTGGCAGGAGAGGAGCGCATTACTCCACTTGGAGCCAAATTGCGAAAATACAAACTAGACGAACTGCCTGAATTGTGGAATGTGTTGACTGGCGATATGAGTTTTGTTGGCCCCCGTCCCGATGTTCCCGGCTATGCGGACAAATTACAAGGAAATGAAAGGAGAATACTGTTGCTTAAACCTGGCATTACGGGGCCTGCTACATTGAAATATCGCAATGAAGAAGAACTGTTGGCAAAGCAGGCAGATCCGAAGCAATACAATGATGAGGTCATCTTTCCTGATAAGGTGCGCATCAACTTGCAATATGTGGATGACCATACCTTGCTGAAAGACTTGGAAATAATCTTTAAAACAATATTTTAATTTATGGATAAGCGTGTTTACCTCTGCCTTGCCCACATGAGCGGCCAGGAGCAGAAATACATTAAAGAGGCATTCGATACGAATTGGGTGGCCCCGCTTGGACCGAATGTGGCCGGTTTTGAACAAGATCTCGAACAATTTATAGGAAGCGGAAAGTATGTTTCGGCACTTTCTTCCGGAACGGCCGCCATTCATCTGGCGCTCGTGCTTTTGGGGGTAGGAAGAGGGGATGAAGTGATCTGTCAAAGCTTTACTTTCGCTGCATCGGCAAATCCTATTGTATATCAGGGTGCTACACCTGTTTTTGTTGACAGCGAGCCGGAATCATGGAACATCTCGCCCGAACTTCTGGAAGAAGCCATACAGGACCGCATGCGTGTTACGGGGAAGCTGCCTAAGGCAATCGTTGTAGCGCATCTTTACGGAATGCCTGCCCGTATGGATGCCGTCATGGAAATTGCAGGACGGTATGATATTCCGGTTGTGGAAGATGCTGCCGAAGCGATGGGATCTTCGTTCGCAGGCAAATCTTGCGGGACTTTCGGTACATATGGAGTGCTGAGTTTCAATGGGAACAAGATGATTACTACCAGCGGAGGGGGCGCGCTGATATGTCCTTCGGAAGAGAAAAAAAAGCGGGCGGTCTTTTATGCGACGCAGGCACGTGAGCCATTTCCTTATTATCAGCATGAGCATATAGGCTATAATTACAGGATGAGCAACATTTGTGCAGGCATAGGTCGCGGGCAGATGACTGTTGTCGGCAGTCATGTCGCTCATCACAGGCATACTGCACATCTGTATTCCGAATTGCTGGCCGATGTAGAAGGAATCAGTCTGCACATGAATCCCACGGATAAGCATGACAGCAATTATTGGTTGAATGCGATTTTTGTAAATCCCGAAAAAGCCGGAACAGATTATGATGCCATACGCCTGCATCTGGATGAAAAGGGAGTCGAGAGTCGTCCCTTATGGAAGCCGCTCCACTTGCAGCCTGTATTTAGCGATGCCCCGAAATACCTGAACGGTGTCAGCGAAAAGCTTTTTGAACAAGGCCTGTGTCTGCCGAGCGGTCCGTATGTAAAAGATGAAGACATTCACTTCATTATAAATGAAATAAAAACATGTATGAAAAAATAGTAAACTGGTATCTGTCCTGCCGGGCAGTTCCGTATTGGTATATCCTGCTGACAGACTGCTGCATTGTTCTGTTCTCGGGGATAGTAGGCTATACCGTCAACCATGGGCTTCCGTCCACATCCGGCCAGTTGGGAAGACTTGTTCTTGCCGTCTGTGCTTATCTGCCCTGCTATCTTGTCGGTTTCCGCCTGTTCCATACATACAGCGGCATAATCCGGCAGACTACTGTTGAGGACCTGATGCGTACGTCCAGTTCGCTCATTGTCGGAGTTGTACTGATCATGATCCTGCGCTCTTATTTTCATACCGATGCCATCATCATCCCGTTTCGGTTTCGTGACCTTGTATTGCAGACATTGCTTGCCATCGTCTTGATGTGCGGGCTGCGCATTACGGCAAAAGTATTTTACGACATTTATTTGAGGCGGAACGGGAAGAACGGCGTCTATGGACTGAGCAGCAATGCCTTGCTCGACCGGGAAATGAAATATCTGTTGCCGCGTGAGCCTATCAAGGTGGATATGGAAGCCATTCAAAAGGAAATGTGCGGAAAGCGCATTCTGGTGACCGGAGGAGCAGGAAGTATCGGCAGTGAACTGGCATGGCTGCTGGCCTCGTGCAAGCCCGATCTGTTGGTGCTGGTAGATCAGGCGGAAACTCCGTTGCACGACGTGCGTCTGAAAATGAAACGTGAATGGCCGGATGTGTTCTGCGTGACTATTGTGACAAGCATCTGCCACAGTCACCGGATGGAGCGGATTTTTCAAGAGTACCAGCCTGAAATCATTTTCCACGCTGCCGCTTACAAGCATGTGCCGATGATGGAAGACAATCCGGTGGAAAGCATCTTGAACAACGTCGACGGCACGCGGAAACTGGCAGACCTGGCCATACGCTACCATGTGGGCAAGTTCGTCATGATCAGCACGGATAAAGCTGTCAATCCCACCAATGTGATGGGCTGCTCAAAGCGAATCTGCGAAATTTATTGCCAAAGCCTCGCCAAAGCCGATGCGGGAGGCTGCCAGTTTATCACCACACGCTTCGGAAATGTGCTCGGTTCCAACGGTTCGGTCATTCCGATTTTCCGTGAACAGATACGGCGTGGGGGGCCGGTTACTGTTACTCATCCGAATATTACACGCTATTTTATGCTGATTCCCGAAGCTTGCCGGCTGGTGCTTGAAGCGGCTACCATCGGGCATGGAGGCGAGATTTTTGCTTTTGATATGGGTGAGCAGGTGCGCATTGTTGATCTGGCAAAGAGAATGATTCAACTGAGCGGGCGGCACGACATTAAAATCAAGTTCTCAGGCTTGCGTCCCGGAGAAAAGCTTTATGAGGAGGTGTTGAACCAGGAAGAAACCGTATTGCCTACATCCAACCCCAAGATCAAGATAGCCAAAGTGCGCGAGTATGATTTCAACGAGGCTAAATGTCAGATAGATAAACTGATAGCTGTTGCGCAAACTTATGACGCTGCAGGAACGGTGGGGATGATGAAGCGCATCGTTCCGGAATATACAACTGCGTTGTTGTCTGAATCAAATTGAAACATAATATGACGACTTTAAAGATATCGGCCTGTTTGCTGTTGGTTGTCGCTGCGAACTGCATGGTTCCGGCCAAAGCGCAGGAGAATCCGGAATGGGCGCGGCAAGATACCATCCGGTTTGTGGAAGAAGGAAGGGTGGGGAAAGACACGCTGCGATTTACGGTTTCGGCTCCGGCCGGACAGAAACCATATGAACTGTTCGAGTCCATGCCGGTTTCGGCTTCCATCTTCAGGAAAGACTGGGTGGTGTTTTTCACGGGCGGCATGCACACCTTCCGTGGTGATTACTCGGGCGACGGCGATTTCTCGGGAACACTTTCGCCGGAAATCAGCGGAGGCATCGGATATTGGTTCAATCCGTATGTGGGGCTTGCATGTGAATTCATCCGTTCGGAATCAGAAGGCTATTCTGAATACATCACGGGACACCACGGCTTCGGATATGGCGACATCCTTGAGAAAGAAGACGGCACGATGTACCGCAAGATGAAGACCAGCTGGTGGGATACGAGCCTGAGTGTGATGCTGAACCTTACGCGGCTGATCAATGGATACGAGGGTTATGGAAGCCTGAAGAACAGAAACCAGTTCATGCTGAATTTGGGCATGGGGTGCGTGCACCAGCTCAATTATCACCAGCAGTATGGCACGGGGTATAACTGGAGCGGACATGCAGAACTGCAATACAGCCGTTTTTTCGGCCGGAAGAAGCGGTTTTCGCTCGATGTGAAGCTGCGCTGCCTGTTTTACCATACCAATTTTGATTATGAAAGCAAGCGGCGCGACCGTTTGATCGACCGTATAGACGGAAATGTCGGACTTCATGCCGGCTTTACGTGCTATTTCGGCAAATTGCGGGAGAAGAAAAAGATAAAGGGACTGCTGAGCGGCGGATCGTATGACTACAGGGGCGTTCCGGGCGTAATAAAGAGCAATGACGTTGTAGAATACCGGACGCTGACAGCCGACGTCGCGATACCGCGGGACGGGCTGTGGGCAGCGGACTCTTTGTCTGTTGGACGTATGTTCCGTTTCGCAGACAAGGAATCGCTTCAGATCTTGGAGGGACTGCCTGCAAATGGAACAGTTACACAGGTGGATCTGGAAATTCCCGACGGAAATTCTGAAGCGGAAACGTTTGCGCATGCAGTGGAGGCGTGGCTGAAAAAGCAGAAATGTTTTCAGGACGTCATGTTTCAGACATTCAGGCTCAAACAGCTTGACGCCAGTGAGGGTGCCATAAGGGTAAAGGTGCATTTTCTCATGAATAAAAAAGAGATGGAATCTACAAAACAATCAATATAATTATTAACCTTTTAATTAACCAAAGTAATGAGAAATCTAAAATTCATTTCATTGACTTTTGGAGTACTGCTTCTGGCATCATGCTCGGAAGACATTTATGACGAGCCGGTACAGGAAGACTACTCCAAGAATTTTATCGACCAGTTTGGTACGATAAATCCGAATCAAGATTGGAACGTGGCTGAAGTGAAGTCTGTGACGGTTAATCCCGGCTCGGCTTCCGAGGTCAAGATTTATGCGAAGAACGGCGTTGCCTATAATCTGGTTGGACACTACAAGGATGTGTCCGGCCAGCAGACACTGACATTCGACGCGGCTGAAACTTGCGACGAGTTTGTTGTTGTTGCCGGCGGCAAGGGTAAGCTGGTGAGCAACGGAGGTAATGTTGACTTTGCTTCTGTTGGTTCCAGAACTTATCATGACTCAGATTGGGGAAGCTCCGTATTTGAGGCAGATGTAGACGACGAAGGTAAACCTAAGTATACTGAGTTCACTTGGGACGAAGTGATGTCGTTTGCCCAAAGACTTCCTGAAGAAGAAAATAACACTGACCCTGACAAAACCGGTGTCAGCAACGTGACGAACTTCAAGGTAATCTCTCAGAGGGATCGAATTGTTAAAGTTTATCCTGTGTTCTGGAATGCTGATTACGAGCACACGTTGGGCGTATATTGGGATGCGGATGGAGATGGCAGGATCGATGACCGTGAACATCATGACATTTATACTGATAAAGCAGGCGATGATGTGCAGGTTTATGTAAAGAGAACCGAGGATACGCATAATAATCCTGACACTTATGAAGGATATGAAAGTGTAACCTGGGACCATTTTGAGCAACCGTCTGACGTTACCACGACTACAGGTTGGGGACCTTTCCAAGATCGTATTACTTATACCGGTGAAATCGACAAGTCGCAACCCATCAGATCCCGTGGTTTTACCGTTACGATTCCTGATGGTGTTGAGTACGGTTTCTATGTGAAAGTTTATGACGGTGGCGACTATCGCGACTGCTATTATTCGGCAGCTGATGATAATGATGGTGATAAACAAGCCGTATTCCTCAGAACTAGAGTCGATGGTGGTAACTCCGCAACAGGAAATTACCGTACATTCCTTGGATTTGAGGATCAAACATCATCTGAAGTAGGGGATCCTCAGAAAGAACCTGACTTGAACGACTTCATGCTGATTCTCGATCCGTCGCCGCTTGTTGTTGACGAAGATGCGGAAAGCTGGACGATTGCCTGCGAAGACTTGGGTTCTACAGACGACTACGACTTTAACGATGTCGTATTCTCTGTTACTCATGTCGCCGGATCTACTGAAGCAACCGTACAGCCGCTTGCTGCCGGTGGTACATTCGAAACGTACATCACTTGGGCTGATCCGCGTGATCCGAGCCAGGAAAAGAAGCGTGTTAATAAAGAAATTCATGAATGGATTGGTCTGAATGGTCAGACTGCTCCCGACGGATTTGCTTATCCGATGCTCAATACTCAAGGCGAAGGAACTGCCGGAGAACCTTACACTATCACTGTAGATCCAGATTTCCATATTGGAATCACTCCTGATGCAGACAATATGGGCGGTTTCGCTGTTGAAGTTGTTACAAAAGAAGGCAGATTGCGCAATGTGGACAATCCTGGACTTGGCGAAGCTCCGCAGATGATCTGTGTCACCGGAAACTGGAAATGGCCTTACGAGAAAATGAACATCAAAGAGGCTTATCCTGAGTTCGGACCGTGGGGTGAGAACTATCAGCACAACGAATGGTATAATTACCCTGCAGCGGGCAAGACCCTTGGCAACAAATGATGGTGTTCACTCTGTAAATTGGTATTGATTGTTTTGTTCCTCTCCGGCGACCGCCCGCCGGAGAGTTTTCAACTTCTGCATGGCAGATGAGAATATGACAACAGACAAAAACTATATTAGTAGAAACAGGTACACAGTGAAAATTTAAGCGTTCTGCTGACTGCTGCAATGCAATATCTGTTCAAACGCATGGCGTTGCGTTAAAGATCGAAAGATAAAGGGCATCCGTTTCGTATGAATAAAAGACGAGTGGAATAATCAACATTTATAAAACAACACATTAAAAAAAACAAAGATGAGAAAAATTTATTTTGCAACGATGATTTTGGGAAGCCTCTTCACCGTTTCATGCTCGGAGAATATCTATGACGAGCCGGCTCAGGAAGAATATTCCCAAAATTTTATCCAAATGTTTGGTCTGATTGACAAGGATCAGGACTGGAACACGGCAGGACAGAAGTCTGTGACCGTTACGGGAGCAGATTCTGAAGTGAAGGTCTATGCCAAAAGCGACGATGTCTATAAGCTCGTAGGACATTATCAGAATGTTGCCAACGGGCAGGAACTGACTTTTGACGCACAAAAAGACGTGGACGACTTCGTTGTTGCTTCCGGTGGAAAAGCCAGACTGGTGAAGAACGGCGGAACAGCTGACTTCACTTCTGCAACCAGCAGAAGCTATACAGGCACAGGTGCCGACGGAGTGTTTGCGGTCAATGAGGAGGAATACCAGGAGTTTTCCCTCAGCGAAGTGATGTCTTTTGCCGGACGTGTGCCCGAAGGCGCTGACAACACGAATGCGCCGGGCATCACATCCAACTTCAGCGTGGTGCAGGATGACCGTACCATCACGGTTTACCCTGTATATTGGAATGCAAGCTACGCGCACATGCTGGGTATCTATTGGACTGACGAGAACGGTGTGGAACACACGCAAGACATCTACCAGGACAAGCAAGGAGATGAGGTACAGATTGACTTCGGCGACGGACAATGGATAAACGCCACCGAAAAGGAAAGCACAAAAGATGCCAACGGAAACACGGCTCAGCGAATCCGCAGCAAAGGATTTACCATCAATCTGCCGGCGGGAACGCGGTACGGCTTTTATGTCAAGGTGCTTCCCACAGCCTATATCGGCTATATCAGCAATACGTATTACAGCGAGGCAGCAATGAATCCCAACAACGAAAGCCATGCTTCGTATTTTACGACTTTGCTGGAAGACGGGCAATACCGTACCTTCCTTGGCTTTGAGGACATGCCTAACGATGCAGAAGACGGTGACAAGGACTTGAACGACTTCATGCTGATTATCGACCCGTCACCGGTTGTCATAGATGAGGATGCTGCAGACTGGGTTATAGCTTCAGAAGACTTGGGAGGTACTGACGACTATGACTTTAACGACATTGTATTTTCCGTAAACCATGTATCGGGAGAAACGACTGCTACCGTGACTCCGCTGGCTGCCGGAGGTACAAAGAGCGCATGGATTTACCGCGACGGCACGCTGGTGGGCGAAGAAATCCACTCGTGGCTTTCCGGAGGAAATCCGCAGTCTTCCGCTGCCGGCTATGAAATGATCAATACATGCTCGGAAGGTCCTGCCGGTACATCCGTGACAATCGAAGTGCCCGCAGACTTTTCTATGGCCTATTGTGCAGGCATATCCAATATGGGAGGCTTCAGCATTCGCGTGGATGACAATAGCGAGGCCGATGAGATTACCGCTCCCGGCAAAGGAGAGGCTCCGCAGATGTTCTGCGTTCCGGCAGGCTGGAAATGGCCGAAAGAACGCGTCAGCATTTCGGAAGCATATCCCGAGTTTGGCGAGTGGGGAGCTAACTATCAGGTTAGCCAGTGGTATAATTACCCTGACGAAGAGAAAGTTCTCGACAACAGCCATTAAGCTGTTGGTTCTGTAACATGTTGATTATTTTGCACGCCCGGTAGTTCCTGTAATTACCGGGCGTTTTTTTGCGCATCCGGCAAAATATGGGTGGCTTATGAATCTCCGTAAGCATTCGATAAACTACAAGTTTTAAACCTTTATATACAACAATAGCGACTGTCACTATGAACCTAATAGTTTCAGCCGCTATTATTTTGTTGA
>ERZ894203.359-NODE-359-length-41444-cov-11.549325_pt1 | contig 41444 bp, 70 predicted proteins | sample MGYA00380286_ERZ894203 | MGnify/ENA primary metagenome ERZ894203 (study PRJEB32331, sample SAMN06328484) | human gut metagenome | biome: human gut microbiome; feature: stool | host: Homo sapiens | collected 2014-02-06 ... | reverse complement strand
GTTATAGAAACTTACCTTAATTTACCCACTGCTAAAGCCCAGTAAATACGCGGTTTTAAGAGCAGTTAGATGTGAGAAAAAGCCGAGAAATGTAGGTAATTCATCTATCATTCCTGCATTACTCCTATACACTTATTCCTATACAAAAGAGAGCCTCCTTGTGGTATCGGATGCCTTAACCGGCGTCCCGCTGCGAGGAGGCTTTTTCTTTGTTATAGGCAAAAAATACAAGCTATTTTATTTTTTCTATTTCGTCTTTTAGCCATTCAAATTCTCTCTGTGTATAAACCTTTTCGGTTATATCGGAAATCTTATGTCCTACCATATATTTAATGGCGTATTCATCAACGCCGTATTTTTTAGCCATGGTAACAAAGTGTTTGCGTCCGTCATGGGGTCTATGCTCCGGATTAAGTTTCAGTTCGTCCCGAATCATTCCAAAAGCCTTTTGATATCTGTTGTAGGTCAAAGCCGTATTTTTGACCCTGCTGCTTGGATTAGCGTAATTGAACAGATATACGCTTCCCATTTTCTGAGCCTCTTTATAGTGCCGTTCTACCAAGTGTCTTATTTTCGAGTGGATTGGAACAACACGGTTAGTACCTGCGTCGGTTTTCATTCCCCCGCTGAATGTGCCGTTTTCAAGATCCACGTCTTTCAGTTCCAGCAAACCAATTTCCTGTGGCCTCCATCCGGAATAGCACTGAATTAAGATAACATCTACATACATTTTATCATCTACGTGCTGCCAGAGCAAATCCATCTCTTCTTGTGTAAACGGTATGTGCTCTTTCTTTACCGTTACAATTTCTTTGATGGTTTCTTCGGTTAGATTGAACGTTCTCGAATAGTTGCGGTCCACCAATTCATATTCCAAGGCATAATCGAGCATTAAGTTGAACAGAGACTTAATCTTGTTTTTCATTGACGCGCTCGGGGTTTGTTCTTTTCCACGTACTACAGATACCCCTTCTTCCATACAGCCTTTTATATGACGCGCCCGGACATCAATCACTCTCATGCTATATACGGACGAACAATATCCCCAGGCGGATTCTACTGCTCTGCCGCTCGCTTCATTCTTCAGAGTTTTCAAGTATTCCGGTTTCCATCGTTCGTACAATTCTTTGACAGTAAGAGACGGCTCAAGATCGTAGGGGTTCTTGTTATATTCCACGAGAGCGGCATAGGCGTCATTATAGGTGGGAAAATAGGATTCCGGTTTCAGAGGTTTACATATTGGGCGTCCGTTTTCTGATTTTCCTACACTCACCATCGCCCTGAAAGGATTACGGAGATTACGGTTTTTAATTTCGCTGATCTGTCCGAACCCGTTTGGTAAACGGCGTCGCTTGTTGTTTTTGTTTCGAGGCTTTCTTGATTTAGTGCTTGTCTGCATCGGATATCCGCAATGCGGACAGGAAACAGCTTTATCACTTACTTGCAATTCGCACTCCGGACATTTTATAAGCATAAAGACCACCTTTCCATTGATTTGCTATTAGTAATCATATATCATAAGTATAGGAATTGTCAACTCCTACACACAACAACTTTTCTTGCTACGATTGGAGGAAAAGATGAGATATGATTAGTGACAGCAAATCAACCTGTCCCAAATGTGGCGGGCAGTTGAAATATTACGACACCGTAAAAAGGATTGTACGGACGAAATACGGCGTCAAAAACAAAGTAGATATTCGAAGGTTCCGATGCCAAAAATGCAGCGCTATGCATCGGGAACTTCCGGACTTTATATTTCCATACAAGCAGTACGAAGCAGAAATCATCATCGGTGTTTTGGAAGGGTTTATTACCTGCGAAACGCTTGGCTTTGAAGATTACCCTTGTGAAATGACGATGATCCGATGGCGGCTGTCTCCACCTAAGTTGTTTTCACTAAAAGCTGTTTCTAACCTAGAATAGCAGTTGAAAGGAGGCAAAAGCCAATGGATGAAGTTATATTTGCATCTGGTTCAGTACCAGTAGCCGTAGCAGCGAGGGTTTATGGAAAAGACGCTTCATGGATTCGAGCCGGCATTATATCTGGATGGCTGCCCATCGGTAAAGCAACCAGGAACGGAAAACTTATCACCAATCTGGAAGAGACGAGTTCAAAATACGGACGAATCAACTTTTACATCTCTCCAAAGTTACTATGGCAGGAAACGGGTTATGTCTGGCGAGGTGAACGGGTATGAGCACAACGATAAGACCGGAAGTATCTGAGAAAAACCAATACTGGATTGAAAAACACCGGTATTACGAGTTGAAGCATTTCTGTCTACAGTATCCGATATGGCGGAAATCGTATGCCATGCTGGATGGGTTTCCGAGCAGTTGGCCGAAATTGATACCGCCGTGTAAGACGAATAATGTTAGTGATCCTGTTGCCAAATGTGCAATGGCAAGAGTGTTCTATTCAAATCGCATGAATATGGTAGAACAGGCGGCCAAAGAAGCAGACGAAAAGCTTTTCTGTTATATTTTGAAAGGCGTAACAGAAGGGGTGTCTTATGACTATATGAGAGTTAATTTTTCTATTCCATGCTGCAAGGATACTTATTATGACTTATACAGACGTTTTTTCTGGTTATTGAGTAAGGAGAGACAGTGATGAAGATAGTAGATTTAGCAGTCAAAAAAGTCTATCGCTTCAACTGCCCGAATTGTCAGAGCAGACTGGAAGCAGACAGCAATGAGCTTATAGACATTGGAGGCAAGGTCAATAAGTTTTATTGTCCAGTGTGCCGAAAAGACCGTTATATTTCGTGGTCGGATTTGAGAAAGAAAATCATTTATGAAGGCGAGGGTTCGCAGAAATAACAGGCTCCTTTATGAAAGGAGTGTAGGAATATGCACATTAAAATTATATTTGACAAAAACAGTTCGCTATGGGAAAAGGATTTTGAGTTTAACAAACTTTTTACTAAATCTAAGGTATTATACATCATGGATTGTTACAGGGCTTATGGCTACATTTATCTGAACAAGATATATGAGCTGTTCGGCTTGAAATGGAATCCATATAATGATAATACTTACTGGATATGGGAACGAAATGGAGAACTCGAAATATCTATTATCTATGACGAAAAACTCGGAGAAAGAATTTACGTAGATATATTACACAATTCTTAATGAAGAGATTGAGCCGCTAACAACGGCTCTTTCTTTTTATCCTAGATTAGAATTCAGTACGCAGGTGACGGAAAAACATGTTAAATTGATATCTGAAAAATTCCCCGGGTTGAAAATTTGGAAAAACATTTTAAAAGGAGGACACACATGAACTTGGCAATTATCTTTGCTCTCGGCGTTTTGGTAGGCGCCATTTTTACGGGTATTGTATTTCGACTTTTCTTAGTCGGAACGCTTCGAGTCGATCATTCAGATCCGGATGGTCCTTTTTTGTTTTTGGAACTATCGAAGCGGGTTGAAGCGATAGTTTCAAAAAAGTATGTCGTGATGAGAGTCAAGGCTAAAGACTTCATTCCGCACAAATAACACTTCCTTTTATGGAACCCAGTAAACGAAAGGAGAAATGCAAAATGGGCGAAGAAATTAAAAATTTGTTGGAAAAGGAAATCAAGAATCAAATCGAAAACTTGGCTTCTCTCGAACCAGGAAGCGAAAAACACTCTACAGCAGTGGAAAGCTTGGCGAAACTTTACAAGGTGAAGCTCGATGAAGACAAAACTTCAATGGAGTATCTGGACAAAACTCAGAATCGTGAAAGCGATGAGGGCTTTAAGGTTGCTCAGATTGAAGAGAATGTCAAAGATCGGTATGTCAAAATTGGTATTGCAGCCGCCGAGCTTGTGCTGCCGTTGATGTTCTACGCGTTCTGGATGCGAAAGGGATTCAAGTTCGAAGAGAAAGGAACTTATACCTCTACGACATTCAGAGGTTTGTTTAGCCGTTTTAAACCAACCAAGAAGTAAAATGGTTCCGAAACGAGGAGTTCGTGGATATTACACGTCCTCTTCGTTTTTCTCCGTTAAAATCGCATCCGCTATTATGAGAGATGTAAAAGTGCTTTTTATCTCTTGATAATTCAAAGGTGGCGGTTATACTTAAAATTGCCACACAGTATCAAGGAGGTAATTTGCAATGAGCTTTTTTAACGACGCGCAAAAGGACGCATTACTTACTGGCAGGTATATTTGCAGTAAATGCGGAGCAAGAATGCAGTTCGAGGATGAATGGGAAGATATATTGGTATGCCTCGAATGCGGCCATTCCGTAGAATTGGAACGGTACGGAATGGAAGACGATGAGGAATATGAAGCTTTGTATCCTACCAGAGAAGAAGTTGCGGAGAATTTGACGAAGATTAAATAAGATTATTAGCAAAAAGGGAGAGGGTCCTGACGAGGGCTCTTTCTCTTTTCTTTTTGGTGATGCATATGAGATACCATTTTGATAAACCGGAAATCTATCTGTCTATGTACGGCAGCCGTTATATTTGCGATCACTCCGTTTACAACAGTTGCACGCTATACAAAATCGGAGAAAAAGGACTGGCTGTGATACAGCAAAGGTTTGACGAGGAAACCAAGAGTACATGGTGGAGCGAGGTTGACCCGTGGATTACTGACGCTTTGTATTTGCACCCTAATTTTCGAGAATACTTTAACGCTCGTTCCGGAGCTTGTACGGACGGCCTCTACCCCACCGTTACTGTCCGTCAAATTATGTGGGCGCTGAAAATGAAGCCCATCAAACGGGAGCGATGGGAAACAGTCTTTGACAGACGGGAAATTTAAGTTCGCAAAAATCGCATCTTCTTTTACGGAAATCAATGGTTATTTGAAAGGAGTAAAAGGAGTATGGATGAAATGAAAATAGGGTCGAAATTCACGACGGGTATTCTGTCGAAGTTGATAGCTATGCTAATCCGAAAGAAGTTTAGGTATGATGTAGAACTCAAACTTAATGAGGTAAACGCAACGGTTATCGACGGAAAGACACATGTCCATCTGGATGTAGATGCTGAACTCGAAAAAGACGAACTTATAAAAATTTTAAAGAACATTGGTTTGTAAGGAGAAGAGCCGCTAACAACGGCTCTTTTCTTTATTGCCGCGCGAAAAATACAACGCTTATTATGAGGGAAAGAGGGCAACTGATTAGGATAGTTGAGGTTGCCATAATAATAAGTTTATGCTTGACTTACATCTTTCTCTTTTAATTTTTTTCACGAAAGGAGAAGACAATGAGCATCGATCAGCTTGAACTAATTTTGTATGACATGTATCACATGGATGCTTGGATGCCTCCGCTATTCGGGAAATGGACGGAGGAATTCAAGAAAAGCAGTTATTCACAATGGGCTGTCGACGAGCTCAAAGATTTTATCGCCGAAAGAATATATCCGAGAACATCGGGATCAATCGATGAATTCTGTGAACTCGCCCACGAATTCATGGTGAAGATGTTTGCTTACTCAAAAGTAAATCTGAGAACAAGCCAAATATTTAAATCGGCCGGCAACATGGCTGTAGATATCCTGGATTTACTGAGAGCTATGAGATGAACGAAAGGAGAAAAACATGAACAAAACCCCTGTTATTCAAAGGGCGCTGCACAAGTCAGGACTATATTTGAAAAAGTATTCTCCCGTTGCTTTATCGTGTGTAGCATCCGTAGGAGTAATCGTAACTGTTGTTACAGCCATTAAAGCTACTCCAAAAGCTGTAGAACTTGTCAAAGCGGACAGCAGAAAAAATCACGATGGAGATCCATACGCCTACACCAAAAAAGAGGCGTTTATGTCAGCGTGGAAATGTTATATTCCGACCGCTGCTTTCGGCCTTTCCACGATAGCCTGTATTATGGGAGCCAATGCGCTTAATAGCAGAAAACAGGCTGCCCTGACAAGCGCTTACGCTCTTATCAACCAGTCCTATAAGGAATATAAGGACAAGCTGAAAGAGCTTTACGGAGAAGAGGCGCATAACGCGATTGTGGACTCTATCGTGAGCGAAAAGTGTAAGGACGTTTATATTTCGTCGCCAAGCTTTATCAGCAGTTCGAGTCTTGACTTTGGTGAAGGAATGGAACCCGAGATAATTCGTACTTTCTACGACAGCTTTTCCCAGAGGTATTTTGAGACAACCATCGCCAAGGTCATAGAGGCGGAATACCATTTGAACCGCAATTTTATGTTTCAAGGCGTAATCCCATTGAACGACTTCTATGAGTTCCTTGGGCTTGAAAAAACCGAATTTGGAGAAACCGTAGGCTGGTCATCCTGCAACGGCGATATTTACTGGATTGATTTCAACCACCATAAATTAACGCTGGAAGACGGGATGGAAATCTTTGTTATTGACATGGTTTTTGAACCGACCGCCGAATGGATGGAAGATCTTTAAATCCGCAAAATTTACAAGTCGTATTATGAAAAGGAGGTAGCGCTTTATGATTAACGCTAAAATGGTAAAAATTCTTGGTATTGTCGCCACCGCAGTAGGTATGGGAGCAACACTGCTAACCGACTGGGTGAACGAAAAGAAAATGGAAGAGAAAATCGATGAACGCATTAACGAAAAGCTCGCCGCACTTAATGACGAAGAGGAAGAGTCCTAACAGGGGCTCTTTTTCTTTGCTCGACAAGCTATCGTGTGCGATTCGGAAACGGCTGTTTCGATTATCAAGGAATATGTAGACCGGCATTTATTCAGTCCGTCGTTCTCATGGCCTAAAGACGAATTTGAAAAACGGTCGTATTCACAATGGGCCGCTTATGAAATTATCAATCGAATTATGGATAATCCCTTTGAAATGCTTATCTGTATTATCGAAAGTTTCATCTGCGAAATGGCTATGTATGCTTGTTACGGCGAGGACGAGCATCGCAGTTTGATATTTCAGACAGCGGTCGAAACAGCCGAAGACTTGATTTTGTTATTTGTTTAAACGAAAGGAGAAAAAACATGAAGAGTAAGTCGTGTGTTGTTTTCGGTATTGGAGTATTCGTAGGATTAACCGGCGGATTTGTTGTCTCTAAAAAATGCATCTTAAAATCGATGGAGAAACATCTTCAGTCTGATGAATGCAAAAACGAAATAAAAAGCAGAGTCGATAAACTTTTAAACAACTTAGTTTCTGAATAAGAAAGGAGAACTCAAATGGGAAAACACAGTTTATCCAGCATTGCCAAGAGTGTACGGACGGCGATGAAAAAGCATAGTCCGGAGATACTTACAGGTATCGGCATTGCTGGAATGATTACAACTACAGTTATGGCGGTGAGGGCAACGCCAAAAGCGCTGATTCTTATCGAGGAGAAAAAAGACGAACTTGAAACAGACCAGCTAAGCGGAAAAGAAATCGTAAAGACAGCATGGCCTTGTTATATTCCGGCCGCAATCGTTGGTTCGGTTTCTGTTTTCTGTCTTATTGGCGCCAGTTCGACAAATCTGCGTCGGAACGCAGCGCTTGCAACCGCCTACACGCTTTCCGAATCGACTTTAAAAGAATATCAGGAAAAGGTTGTAGAAGCGATTGGCGATAAGAAGGAGCAGACGATACGGGAGTCGATGGTGAAAGAAAAAATCGTGAAGAACCCCGTTCGGGAAGTGATTCTGACCGAAAAGGGCGGAAATACCATCTGCTATGACGCTATCTCTGGAAGATATTTTAAGTCGGACAGAGATACCATCAACCGAGCCGTAAACGAATTGAACCGGCAAATGCGGGATGACATGTATGTAACGCTCAACGAGTTTTACTATGCGCTCGGATTAGACGGAACGAAATTGGGAGACGATCTGGGTTGGAATATCGAAAAGGGATATATCGAACTTGATTTTAGTTCCCATCTTGACGCGAACGGCACCCCTTGCCTGGTTATTGATTATCGGGTCGCGCCGGTTTACGATTATCACTGAGAAAACCGCGCGAAAAATACAATTGCTTTAATGGAAGAAGTTCCACATTTTCAGAATTTGAAAGGAGAACATAAAATGGAAAACAATGCGATTATGAACAACGAGGTTATTGAAACTACTGAGGAAGTCATTGAAAACACAGGTATGAGCAAGGGTATCAAGATTGCAGCAGGCGTTGGTTTGAGCGTAATTGTAGGCTTTGTGGTCTATAAGTACGTAGCAAAACCGGTGATTGCGAATATCAAAACCCAGATCGAGCTGAAAAAGATGGCTGCTGAGGAAAAGACAATCATTGTTGACGAAGCAGACGTTTCTACAGAAGAAAACTGAAATTTGAATCTGTGAAATTCGGACAAGGGAGAGTGCCTTAAACAAGGTGCTTTCCCTTTTTCTTTTTACCAAAAAGGAGGGTACGAGAATGAAAGCCTATTACTACGACGGACCAGTCATGCGATTTGAAAACTGCGTGCAGAATCGTTGGAAAGCATCTACCTACGCCCCGTCGGAAGCGAAAGCTAAGAGTAATCTTGCTTATCGGTATAAAAAAGAAAACGGCATGACGCCGAATACCAAAATCACTCTGCCTGGCAAATTGATCCCGGCTTAAGAAAGGAGAAACCTAAGTGGAGGAATACAAAACTAATTCAGATAAGTCTCGTCAAGAGCAGTCTGAGAAAAAAGTGGAGGCAGTTATCAGCGGAAAAGCGAAAACCCGAAAAAAGGGTGAAATGCAGAAATTCGCCGACGTTTTTATTGCCGAGGACGCCAACAACGTAAAGTCTTATATTTTGCTGGAAGTCATTGTGCCGGCAATTAAAAAGGCTATTTCCGATATCGTTACTACCGGAATCGATATGATTCTTTACGGTGAGACAGGAAGAACAAGGAAAAACGGTTCTGCTTCCAAAGTATCGTATCGGAATTATTACGAACGGGAAAGCGAACGCACCCGAGCCGGCTCCGCTATCAGACGGACAAATTTTGACTACGATGATATTTTGTTCGACACTCGTGGGGATGCGGAAGCGGTGCTGGATTCCATGAACGATATTATCAGCCAGTACGGTATGGTAAGCGTGTCGGATTTTTATGATTTGGCTAATGTTGCGAACGACAACTACACAATGAACCGTTACGGCTGGACAAACATTGCCGGAGCAACTGCTGTAAGGGTTCGGGACGGTTATATTTTGAAACTTCCAAGAGCCATCCCATTGAACTGAAAGGAGAAAAATATGCTTGAGTGTAAAATCTGCGGATGCAAATTCAATGCTGTTGAAGAGCGCCATTATATTTCTCGCGACAACGGAAAAAGCGGGTTAGCAGTAGCCTTTGGCTCGGAACCTGAGGAAAAACTGTACGATACTTTTGACTGCCCTTCCTGCGGCTGCCAGATTGCGGTTCAGGAACGAAAGAGAATCTATATCCCTTGCCGTGAAATCTGTGAGGAGGACGAAGAGTAATGTACGAATCCCCTGACAAAATAGTGTCGCACCCGGCACATTATCAATCTGAAACCGGTTTGGAAGTTATCGATGTGATAGAGGCTTTTACATTTGACCTCAAGGGCATCGAAGCAACCGATACCGGCAACATCATCAAATATGCCTGCCGTTGGAAACAGAAAAACGGCATTCAAGACCTCGAAAAGATTATGTGGTATACACAGCATCTTATCGACCATCTCAGAAAACTCGAAAAGGAGAATGAAACCTATGAAAAATAAGACCGAAATTGTAAAGAGCGTCAGCGGCGCTATGAATAAGACCATGATGAAGGTCAGAAAGCACAGCCCTGAGATTCTCGTGGTGGCCGGAATCGCGGGGACGGTTGTAAGCGCCATTATCGCTTGCAAAGCCACAACCAAAGTAAACAAGATTGTAGAGGATACCAAGAACGATATCGATAAGGTTCATACCGCAACGGAAACCGGCGTTACTGAAGCTGGTGAATCTTATTCCGCTGAGGATTCCAAAAAAGACCTCACCATCATTTATGTGCAGACCGGCATTAAGTTTGCCAAGCTGTATGCTCCTGCCGTTATTCTCGGAACGCTGTCCATTACCAGCATCCTTGCGTCCAACAACATTCTTCGCAAGAGAAACGTAGCGCTTGGCGCGGCTTATGCGGCTATCGACAAGAGCTTTAAAGAGTACCGCAGCCGAGTGGTCGAGCGATTTGGCGAGCAGGTGGACCAGGAACTGAAGTACAACATCAAAGCAAAGAAATTTGAAGAGGTTGAGGTTGATCCTGAAACCGGAAAGGAAAAGAAGGTAAAGAAAACGGTTCAAGTGGTTGACCCCAATCTTCAGAGCGATTATGCCGTTTACTTTGATTCAAAGAGCCGCAACTATGAGACAAATCAGGATTATAACCGCATGTTCCTGAAGGCGCAGCAGGCGTTTGCCAACGATAAGCTTCAGACTCGTGGGCATCTGTTCTTGAACGAGGTTCTGGACGATCTGGATCTCCCTCGTACACCTGCCGGTCAGATTGTGGGCTGGACTGCCGATGGTCCGGACGGATATGTCAATTTCAGAATTGTAGAAGTCGAGCGGGAGACTGAAGACGGCAGACACGAGCCGGTTCTTCTTCTCGATTTCAACGTAGAGGGAAATATCTGGGAGAAGATGTAACTTTAACGCTTTCAGATTGATACTGGAGGTGGTCGCTTTATAAGAGAGGAGTTTTAAAAATGCGAACCATACTAAAGGGCGCTGTGTTTCTTCTGAGCCTTATCCTTTGCTTCTTTATTATAGCAAGGATAGCCGCAGCCCCGGCAAAAGAGAAACCCGTCGATGATACATATAACGATGTGTCTTCGACGGTATCTATATCCCCTGTTGAAACCGTGCCGGAACCTTCGCCGCCTGCCGAGGAACCGGAACAGATTGAGGAAGAATGGTCGTATCCTATTTCACAGGAAGAAATTGAACTTATCGCGCTGGTAACAATGGCGGAAGCGGAAGGTGAAACGGAACTCGGGCAGAGGCTGGTAATTGACACGATTTTAAACCGGGTCGACGATTCGCATTTTCCGGATAATGTAACCGATGTTATATTTCAGCCGAATCAGTTCACATCCATGTGGAATGGGAGAGTCGACCGCTGTTATGTGAAAGAAGAACTTGTAGAGCTTGTAAAGGAAGAGCTGCTAAAACGGACGAATTACGAATGCGTGTTTTTCACCGCAGGCGGATACAGCGATTACGGTGTTCCGATGTTCCAGGAATGCTGCCATTATTTTTCAAGCTATGATTGAAAGGAGCGTTTATCATGAAAGCATTATTTTCTTATGTGTTTTCTACAATGGCCGGTTTGTGCTTAATCGGCGGTATTGCCATTTTGTCTGGCGGAAGGGAGTAATCAAACGTGGATATGCTCGACGATTTCATAAATCTGCTTGACTCCATATTGGACAGCAAGCGGAAAAGACATATTACCGGCGGGATTCTCCTGAGCGCTGCATTGCTGTTCGGAGGTCTCGCCGTAACTGTTGTTACGATAAAAAACGAGGAGGATTACTATGAGCAAGATTAACTTCGCTATGTTTATGGCCGGTCTGACTATCGGGTCGGCCGCAACATGGCTTTGTCTTAAAAAGCGATACGAGCAAATTGCTCAGGAAGAAATCGATTCAGTGAAAGCGGTCTTTGCGGAAAAGAAGCCAGAAACAGTAATTCGCAAAGAGGAAAACGAAAACCTTGACAAAGATAATAAAATCAAGGCTGACCAGGCTAAATTGAAACCGGATCTAATTAACTATGCGGCTAAGCTCGCAGAGGAAGGTTATACGAATTATGCCTCAACAAACAATAAAAACGCGAAAGAGGAGAAGGTAAATATGGTTGAAAAGCCTTATGTTATCTCGCCAGAGGAATTCGGCGATTTCGACGAGTATACCAAGCTCAGTCTGACTTATTATTCGGACGGGGTTCTGGCGGATGAAAACGACGAGATTGTCGACGACATTGATGAGACCGTGGGAACTGATTTTGCCGATCATTTCGGCGAGTATGAGGACGATTCTGTGTTTGTCCGCAATGACAGGCTGAAATGCGATTATGAGATTCTGAGAGACAACCGTTCCTACTCGGATGTCACAGGCAGATACCCCGGTCAGATGGAGGATTAAATGACAGAGAAAGAGCTGAACAACGAATATTTTGATTGGATGTGTCAGCTCGTATGCAATGAACGGTATTCCAGGGGTCTATCCTATCAAAAGCTGCTGAGGCATCTTCACAATATTGATTTCCAATATGTGATTCCAATGGATGGTAACAGGGCTGAAGATGGGATAGACCTCCGTTACCGTTTTGGATATGAAAAATCATACGAGGGTCCTATGATTGCCTCTTTTCTGGACAATCGGCCTTGTAGTGTGCTGGAGATGCTGATTGCTTTGGCGTTTCGTTGTGAAGAAAACATTATGAACAATCCCGACGTTGGCAATCGAATGGGCCAATGGTTTTGGAGTATGATTGTGAATCTTGGGTTGGGTTCCATGAGCGATTCCAGATTCAATCCGAAGTATACGGATGATGTTATATTTCGCTTTATGGACCGCAAATACAAACGAGACGGCGAGGGCGGCTTATTTACGATTGAGCACTGCAAGTACGATATGAGATCGGTTGAGATTTGGTACCAGATGAATTGGTATTTGGACAGCATCCTGTAAAGAAAGGAATTCTGCTATGGTTCACAGCAAAGTATTTGAGTGTTTTCAAGAACATCTGCCGGCATTTGCCGAAAAGGTTGAAACCTATTTTCCGAACGGAAAAAACAGTATCCGTGTGCGGCAAAAGGACGGCAAGGAATTTATATTTTCGTTTAATGGAGAAAAAACTTGGCGGTTTGAAACTATCGACCAGTTTCTTGCAGGAATGAAAGGAGGAAAAGTTCATGGATGAAATGGTCCGTTATATTTTCGGAAGCCTTCGGAATTCGGAAACGATGTTCCGGACAATCGGGAAATCCATCAGAAAGCAGCAGTCGTTTAACCATATTGTTATGTTTTGGGTAACGGTCGTAACGGCGCACCTGATTGTCAAAGAGTTTGAGATTCGCAATATGCGTTGCCAAATCGAGGCTCTAAAAACTGAAATTAAGGAGCTAAAGCAGACGGAAGGAGACTAAAGAACCTCGATGATCGACTTTTTAATGATTTCAACACGTAGTACGAAGCGTGGTGTAATAGAAATCTACCCGAAGTTTATCATTAAGAAAAGCTCTGATCTTATGATTAGAGGCGGCGACTTCTATGCCATATGGCTGGAAGACCGGGGTTTATGGTCTACGGACGAGCAGGATGCTTTGCAGCTTATCGATCGGGAACTCGATCGGTATGCAGAAGAGAATCGTAAGAATTTTGATTCAAGTGTTAAAGTCCTGCACATGTGGGACTCTGAATCTGGAATGATCGATTCGTGGCACAAATACTGTCAGAAACAAATGAGAGATTCGTTCCACATGCTGGATGAAAAACTGATATTTTCAAATACGCCTACGAACAAAAAAGATTACGCAAGCAAAAAGCTGAAGTATCCCCTGGAAGAAGGAACCATCAACGCCTATGACAAGCTGATGTCTACTCTCTACTCTGAAACGGAGAGAGAAAAAATCGAATGGGCAATCGGTTCCATAGTCTGTGGGGATTCTAAAAAGTTGCAGAAATTTATGGTTTTGTATGGCGCCGCAGGAACCGGTAAATCCACGATTCTCAACATCATTCAGCAGCTCTTCGACGGGTACTATTCTGTGTTCGACGCAAAAGCGCTTGGTTCTTCGAGCAATTCGTTTGCTTTGGAGGCGTTCAAGAGCAATCCGCTTGTTGCTATTCAGCACGATGGGGATTTGTCGCGCATTGAGGATAATACCAGGCTGAACAGCCTTGTTTCCCATGAGTTGATGACGGTAAATGAAAAGTTCAAGTCTACTTACGCAAACCGTTTTAAATGTTTTCTGTTTATGGGCACGAATAAGCCGGTGAAGATAACTGACGCAAAATCGGGTTTGATTCGACGATTGATTGATGTGTCCCCATCCGGCGATAAATTGAGCCCGAAGGAATACAAAACGGTAATGAAACAAATTGAGTTTGAACTTGGCGCTATCGCATACCACTGCCAAAATGTATATCTGGAAAATCCAGGCATGTACGATGATTATATTCCGGTCGCGATGCTTGGTGCATCCAATGATTTCTACAACTTCATCATTGATTCTTACCACGTGTTTAAGAAGGAAGACGGAACGACACTGAAAGCCTCTTGGGAAATGTACAAAACGTACTGTGATGAGGCAAAGGTGCCGTTTCCGTTTTCTCAGAGGATTTTTAAAGAAGAACTGAAAAACTATTTCCGCGATTACAAAGAGCGGTTCAATCTGGACGATGGCACTCGTGTCCGAAGCTATTATATCGGTTTTCGGACGGAGAAATTTGAAGAGCAGACGATTTCGGAAAAGGAGGAGCCGGAACAGAAGCTCATCGAATTCAAAGCGCAGCCGTCTGTTTTCGACAAAGAGTGCGCGGACTGTCCTGCTCAGTATGCGACTTCATCAGAAATCCCCACATCCAAATGGGAGAAAGTAAAAACGAAGCTGAGCAGTATTGATACGTCGAAACTCCACTATGTCAAAGTTCCGGAAAATCATATTGTTATCGACTTTGATATTCCGGATAAGGATGGAAACAAGTCTTTTGAACTGAATCTGAAGGAGGCGAGCAAATGGCCGCCCACTTATGCAGAACTGAGCAAAAGCGGGCAAGGCATTCATCTGCATTATATTTATGCGGAAGATCCGGCAAAGCTGAGCAGAATCTATGACGACCACATCGAAGTTAAGGTTTTCAACGGCAAAAGCTCTCTGCGCCGGAAATTGACAAAGTGTAATAACCTGCCCATCGCAACCATCAATTCTGGTTTGCCACTGAAAGGAGAAAAGCAAGTGATAAATTTTGAAGGGGTGAAGAGCGAGAAAGGTCTTAGAACGCAAATCAAACGGAATCTGAACAAGGAATACCATCCGGCAACTAAACCCAGTATCGACTTCATCTATAAAATTCTTGAGGACGCTTACGCAAGCGATCTTCATTATGATGTTACAGATATGCGGAACGCTGTGCTGGCCTTCGCCGCAAGCAGCACGCATCAGGCGGATTACTGTATCAAGTTGGTCAATAAGATGCAGTTCAAATCTGCCGACCAGTCTTCCGGAACAAAAAACGATGACGCTAAACTTGTGTTTTATGATGTTGAGGTGTTTCCGAACCTGTTCCTGGTCAACTGGAAAATTGAAGGTGAAGGAAAGCCGGTTGTCCGTATGATTAACCCTACGTCGGCTGAAATTGAGGAGCTAATGCGGTTTCGTCTGGTTGGTTTTAACTGCCGCAGATACGACAATCACATTCTCTATGCCAGGCTAATGGGTTATACGAACGAGCAGCTATTCTCGCTTTCCAACAGAATCATCAATGGGAGCGCCAACTGCTTCTTCGGTGAAGCCTATAACGTTTCTTATACGGACGTTTACGATTTCTGCTCAAAGAAACAATCTTTGAAGAAATGGGAAATTGAATTGGGCATCCACCATCAGGAACTTGGGCTTCCGTGGGACCAACCTGTTCCGAAAGAGATGTGGACGAAAGTCGCCGAATACTGCGACAACGATGTTATTGCTACCGAAGCTGTTTTCAATGCGAGAAAAGCTGACTTTACAGCTCGGCAGATTCTGGCGGACGTGGCCGGAATGACGGTCAATGACACGACCAATTCTCTGACCACCAAGATTATATTTGGCAACAACCGAAAGCCGCAGGATCAATTCAACTACCGTTTTATGGGTGAAGTAACTCCCGATTGCGAACCGTGGACTATTACAGAAGATATGGTTTTGTACGACCATTTGGGAGATGAAAATTTCACCCTGTTTAATAAAGACGGAAAGCCTGTGTTCCCGGGCTATACTTTCGAAGGCGGTAAGTCCATTTATCGCGGCGAAGAAGTCGGCGAAGGCGGTTATGTCTATGCTGAGCCAGGAATGTACAGCAACATCGCGTTATTGGATATTGCATCCATGCATCCGAGCAGCATTGTAGCGGAAGAACTCTTTGGTCCTGAATACACGAAGCGATTCAACGAAATTCTTCAGGCCAGAATTGCGATTAAACACAAAGAGTTCGATAAAGCTAAAAAGATGCTGAACGGTGCATTGGCAAAGTATCTGACAGATGAAGCTGCTGCGGCTGATCTGGCTCAGGCTCTTAAAATTGCAATTAACTCTGTATACGGTCTAACTTCGGCAAGCTTCGATCATCCATTCCGAGACAATCGCAATAAAGACAATATTGTAGCTAAGCGCGGCGCCCTGTTTATGGTAAACCTCAAACATGAGGTCCAGAGACGGGGCTTTACTGTTGCCCACATTAAGACGGACTCTATTAAGATTCCGGATGCAACTCCGGAAATAATTCAATTCGTTATGGATTATGGCAAGCAGTATGGCTATAACTTCGAGCATGAGGCTACATACGATCGCATGTGTCTTGTGAACGACGCTGTTTATATTGCGAAGTATAAGGATGGTAAACATGCTGGAGAATGGACAGCAACTGGCACCCAGTTTCAGGTTCCTTATGTATTTAAGAAACTGTTCAGCAAGGAGCCGATTGAATTCGAGGATATGTGCGAGACCAAGTCAGTAACTTCCGCGCTGTACCTCGATATGAACGAAGGATTGCCGGATGTAAGCGAACTTGAAAAAGAGCTGGAACGCATTGTGAAAAGAGCAAAAGAATTTGGCGTTACGATGGATCTCAGTGGTAACAGTGGAGATGCTGAGCTAGATCCGTTGGTTAAAGAAATCGCTAAAGGCCACAATTATCATTTTATTGGTAAAGTCGGTCAGTTCTGTCCTATCAAACCTGGATGCGGCGGCGGTATTCTGCTTCGTGAAACCGAGAATAAGAAAACCGGAGAAAAAGGATATGCGGCTGCAACTGGTTCCAAAGGCTTCAGATGGCTGGAGTCTGAGATGATTCGGGAACTCGGTAAGGAAAACGATATCGACCGCACTTACTACAACAATCTTGTAGATGAGGCGGTGAAGTCTCTGTCTTCTTATGGAGATTTCGAACGGTTTGTTGCAGACGAGCCGTTTGTTTCTGACAACACTCCCCCATGGTTTGGAGTCGGAGAACCGCATGAAGAAGAGCCAACGCCATTTGATGTGAGGTGATACCTTTGCTTGTTTTATTGGTTATTGCCCTTGTGATATTTGTGTTGGTTAAATCCGACTTTAGCAACACTTCTTGCGATTGCACCGATGAAGAGTGCAGATCGTGTCCGTTCCCATGTGAAAAACACAATTTTTGAAAGGAGACCAATCATGGCTTATAAGAACGTAGACAACATCATCATTGAAAATGCGCACATCATTTTCAGAAATTTCAAAGGAGAGGAATCGAAATACAATCGTGCCGGAAGCCGTAACTTCTGTGTCATCATCGAAGATTCAGATATGGCGCAGAAGCTGATTGAAGACGGTTGGAATGTGAGGGTTCTCTCCCCTCGTGATGAGGACGAAGAGCCTCGTCACTATATTCAGGTTGCGGTAAGCTTCGACAATATCCCGCCCAAGGTTGTTATGATTACCAGACGAGCACAAACAAATCTTGATGAGGAGTCTATTGCCACTTTGGACTTTGCGGAAATCAGGACGGTCGATTTGGTGATCCGCCCTTACAACTGGGAAGTCAATGGCAAGACCGGCGTTAAGGCTTATCTGAAAACGATGTATGTAACCATTGAAGAAGATGAGTTCGCTGAGAAGTATGCTGCGGAGGAAGGTCCGGAAGAAACTCCGTGGCATTGATATTTTAAAAGATGGATAAGGGGTGCCTGATATTGCCAGCAAGGTAAATGTCCTAAGGCTAGAGGAAACAGCCCAGTTCCATCAATTACCGAAGGGAGAAAAACATATGGAAACCAGTGACAAAAAATATAGAGAAAAGCTCGTTCAACAAATTAAAGATGCTGGAGAAGAACTTATCAAACGATCCGATACGTTGGTGCATCCAGACTTGGAGCTTATCACAGATTTTGATATAACTCTTAGTTTTTCACAGGATTGCTTTCCTGAAATCACTTTTTCTACTTCTGTTGTAAACAAAACAGCTTGCGATCGCCTTTGTAAAAAGGAGGTATAATGCAGCAATGTTTTGGAAAAAGAAAAAACCTAAACGAAAACAACCGGTTAAAAAACAAATTCCGAAGCATATCGCTGACAATCTGAAATATGGAGAGAATGTAGCCGAAGGATTTAAAAAAGGTGTTTCTGAGGTTTCGGAAAAGCCTAACCGAAAAAAGCCCGCCGGTAAAAATTCGGAAAAGTATTTAAACACTCGAAAAGAATTTCTGAGAGTGTTCAGACAGCTAACCTATCGACATCGCTCTTGGGATATATGGAGCGACTTCATTATTATGTTCGCTTGCGCTTTATCGAATCCGGTGGATAAAGACCACTTCGACGAGAGAGAGGCGTTATATTTGCGAACTATCAAAAGATACAACAAACAGGAGCAGCCATTGTTTTCCGAACTTGCCGCATATACGGTGGTGGCTTTGGAAGAAAATCAAGAGCAGGACTTTTTGGGAAGCATCTACACGGAACTTGGCCTCAATAGTAAAGAACATGAGCAGATTTTTACACCTTACCATGTTTGCGAGCTGATGGCAGAAATCACTATGGAAGACGTTGTTGAAAAGGTCAATAAAGACGGATACATCACCCTGAACGATCCTTGCTGCGGCGCTGGAGCTACTTTGATTGCCGGTATTCATGCAGCGAGAAAAAGGCTGGAAAAAGCCAACCTGAATTACCAGAATCATATCTTAGTAGCCGCTCAGGATATCGACATGGTAGTGGCTCTGATGTGTTATATTCAGCTATCTCTCCTCGGCGTTGCCGCTTACATCAAAGTCGGAAATTCACTGACCGAACCAATGACTGAAAATGATTCTCTGGACAACTATTGGTTCACTATGATGTATTTTTCCGATATATGGTCGATGCGGCGACTTCTTAGGAGTTTGTAATGGCTGGTATATCTTTAAGAGATTATCAACTGGACGCCGTTGACAGAATGAAAAACGGCTGCATTCTGTGCGGCGGCGTTGGAAGCGGTAAGTCCAGAACCGCGTTAGCCTATTACTACAAACAAAACGGAGGCGAACTCGGAACAAAAAAATACGTGAAGATGAAAAGCCCTAAAGACTTGTACATCATCACGACAGCAAGAAAAAGGGATACGAAGGAATGGGAGGGTGAGCTTTCGCCCTTCCTTCTTTCTACCCATTCCGAAGCAAGTTCATATTCCAATAAAGTGGTAGTCGATTCGTGGAACAACATCGGCAAATATGCAACGGTAACGGACGCCTTCTTTATATTTGATGAACAGAGGGTCGTGGGTTCCGGAGCTTGGGTAAAAGCATTTCTGAAAATAGCCAAGCTTAACGAGTGGATTCTGCTTTCCGCCACACCAGGAGACACATGGGAGGATTATATTCCAGTCTTTGTAGCCAATGGGTTCTATAAAAACAGAACAGCTTTCAAAGAAGAACACATGGTCATGACCTGGGTAAACGGCAAGTATCCGAAAGTAGACCGGTATTTGGGCGTCGGGCGTTTAATCCGTCTTCGCAATCGAATTCTTGTGGAGATGGATTTCAAACGGGAAACGGTCTCGCACCACGAAGATGTTTATGTGAAATACGATGTCGCCAAGTATAAGGACGCTTCAAAGCTTCGATGGAATCCTTATAAAAACGAACCGATTACGAATGCCGGCGAGCTGTGCTATGTATGGCGCAGGATCGTGAATTCGGACGATTCCAGGCAAGTCGCTTTGATGGAGCTGTTTGAGAAACATCCAAAAATGATTGTTTTCTATAACTTCGACTATGAACTTGATATTCTTAAGAATCTCTATTACGGAGACGATGTCGAGGTTGCAGAATGGAATGGTCATAAGCATCAGCCAATCCCTACTTCAGACAGTTGGGTCTATCTGGTGCAGTATACAGCCGGAGCCGAAGGATGGAACTGCATAAGCACCGACACCATTGTGTTCTACTCGCAAAATTACTCTTACAAAATTATGAAGCAGTCTGCCGGGAGAACTGATAGGCTAAATACGCCTTTCAAAGAACTGTACTATTATCATTTGAAGTCGAGATCTGCTATTGATTTGGCAATCAGCCGTGCTTTGAGCGAGAAACGGAATTTCAACGAAACCAAGTATGTAAATAGTTATTCCAAAAGAACTGCTTAATCAGGAGGGAACAGTGACGTGAAAATACCAAAAATAAAATGGATTCCTTTTGATAGTAATAATCCGCCAGCAAATTTAAATCCAGATGAAACTTTCCTAATTTTTCTTCGAGAAGATGACTATAACAACGGAGCTTCTTGGCATTATTCGGTTGATGTAGCATCACCTTATGGGGATTATCTGGACAATTTTTGGACCACCGAAAACGATTGGCTTGAGGGACAGAGGGTAGAAGTGCTTGCTTATGCAAGGTTTCCGTATTATCAAAAAGAAACTGAATTGGAGGATACCAATGATTAAACTGGATGTCCAAGAATACTGTCATGGATGCGCCAATTTTACGGCTGACGTGAAGGAACCGGAAAAATATTATGCCGACTTCGATATTATTGAAATGACAGATACTCTTGTTCGCTGTGAACATCGCAAATTATGCGAAAACCTAGTTCGATATTTGAGAAAGCAGGTGGATCTTGATGAAAAATCCGAAAATCAATGAAAGCCTGATTATTGGCGTTGATTTCTCCAAACGAGACGACGGAGTGCTGATTGTCGGCCGTCAAAAGAACGGAGAAGTCACAATCATTAACGCTTTTCAGGGCAAGGAAGCTTTTGATATTTATGAAAAGCTGATTACAGTCAAGAAAGGAGGCGGCAACGATGGGGCTGTCAAGACTAGCGGAGCAATGTCGAAAATGCCCGTTCAAAGATAATTGTAAAAACAAACGAATGGAAGCACTCGGATATTTGCCGGAGCCGATTGTAGCTGAAGCAGGTGCGTCGTCTGCTTCTGAATTGACTCAACCTATTCTTCGAGAAACTGTAAATATGATTGTTGACGGTAAAGTTGTTAAAGTGTATAAGGACGAGATTGAGAAGCAGCTTTATAAAGAGTTATATTCTCATTTTGATTTTCAGTTTGGAGGTTAATCATGAAAAACAATAACAAAAACAGCCTTGGATATAAAGTCGGACAGGCTTTAGCGTTTGTGATTGGACTTTGCATTGCAGCTATTTTAGTTGCTTTGACCGTGAAACTTATCCTGTGGATTTTGTGATATCGATCACCGAAAGGAGAAAAACATGAAATTACTAGGAGAGAAAATCGAAGAAATAGTCCACACTAAGCATAAACTTATTGGTGTCAAGTGTGATGTTTGCGGGCAAATCATTGAGCCTCCTTCGAAAGCGAACCAATACGAGTGGATGAATAATAAATATTATGAAGTTACAACCGGACATTACGATTGGGGAAACGACAGCTGCGAAAGCGTCGAACGACATGATATTTGCGCCAATTGTATTGGAAAATTTGTTACTGAATATTTAGATAGCAAAGAGTCCCGTAGATCTGGTTACATCGAAATCCAAACAAAACATGTTTATTATGATGAGAAAATATAAAAGGAGAAAAACATGAATGATCTTATAATTCCAGGAATATTGTATGTTCAGATCGGAAACGAAATACAAAAAATAGGCGAAACGGTTGATGCTCCTACAATTGAATTGGCAGATGATTCTATTCCTCATGACCTAGTAAATTTAGAAAGCTTGAAAACATCAGCATCATTTGAGTTATCTACAAAAATAAGCGAGGAAGCCATCTTAATGATTTCCGGAATATTGGATTTGGCATTTGCGTTATGCCCAAACAATCGAGTACGTAATTTAGCTTTATACAACAGAAAGAAACGGACCCGAAAAAAGAACATACATAGAATTTTTCGGATTTTAGAAAAGGAGAATGATTATGCTGAAAATCAGTGATTTTGAAGTTATGGGTTGGGAACACGCCATCCGCGGGATGCGCAATCCGATGAACTCTTGGGAGAAGAGTGATAGTGGATGGTGCCCGAATGGAACTGAGTATGGTTATTGCTATGCGGATCATCGTAAATATTGCCCGAGAAGAACTACCGATGCGCCATCTTTCTGTATTGGTCCAAACGACCTCGACCTCATGAAACGGCTGTGGAACGCTGGGACGGATCACCGGAAGTTCATGCGGATGATTGCCGTGTATGTGGATATTACGGCTCCGCTGTACTGGTGGAAGGAATTCGATACATATAAGGTCGGGACAGTTGCGAACTCTTGCTCGACAATGCATAAGATCACGGAGAAGGAGTTTGCGCTGGAGGATTTTAGCCACGAGCATTTAATTGTGGCGGGCCTTAATTCTCTTAAACGCACAATCGATGATCTAAATTCTGCTCGTGAAGGATATTTGGATGAGCGTATTAAGCAGAATCCCGAATGGCGAAAAGAAGTCTGGTGGCAGATGATCCAGCTTCTTCCCTCTTCCTATAACCAGAAACGGACGGTCATGCTGAACTATGAAGTGCTGGCCAATATCTACGAGAGCCGGCGGAACCATAAGCTTAATGAGTGGCATACATTCTGCGACTGGATTGAAGAGCTGCCGTATAGTGAGCTGATTACTGGCGAAACTTCATCAGACGTACAAATCAGCCAAGAAGTTGTTTCAGAATACACGCATCCGTTTTTAAAGAAATCTCTTACGCTAGAAGAGGAGGACAAAAATGAGTGATTATGTAAAAGAAACCCAGTGTACACGCTGCGGACACAGAGAAGTATGCTCTCTGAAAACAGAATTTCTCGAAGCTCAGAAGGCAATTGATGAAGTATATGTGAGTCGCCCTTGCGAAGACGGCAAAAAAGTAGGCATGATTCGCATCTGTGATATAAAATACATTGAGCCAGTCGAGCTTCACTGCAAACACTATATATCCAACACAGGAGTGAACATCAGATGACGGATAACAAAAAGAGAGGCAGACCGAAAGCTATAAATCCGAGAAGTAAGCAGTATCGTATTCGTCTAACATACGATGAATGCGAAGCCCTAAAAACTATCGCCAAAAACTATAATTTTTCTGTAAGCAAACTTATTCGTACCCAAATAATTGAAGGTGAATATCAGATGACAATTAACGAGTACCAGAAAGCCGCTTACCGTACCGCCAATCAATCCCTGACCGACTCTCAACAGCTCCAAAACGGACTTATGGGCCTTAATGGAGAATCCGGAGAGTGTATTGATATTTTGAAGAAACATCTCTTTCAGGAGCATAGTCTCGATAAAGAGCATATTGCAAAAGAACTGGGAGATGTGGCTTGGTATCTTGCGGTAAGTGCCCGAGCACTTGGTTATGATTTGGAAACTATTTTGCAAATGAACGTGGACAAGCTGAAGGCTCGTTATCCAGATGGGTTTGATGTAGACCGTAGCCGGCATCGTTCTTCAAGTGATGTTTGACACCTATAGTTCAAGCATGATATGATAATAAAAAGTCGCGTCTATTACGCGCAAAAAGTACATCTCCTATTATGGAAGGAGGTTGTTAAGCTATGGCTGAACACAACGATTCTCACCTTCTGAATGGTGGTGATGATTCCATGGGCATGACAGATAACCAGTACAAGGGCATGTTGCTAGACGAATTAGAAGACTGGCAGGAGGTTCTTGATCTGGCAGTGGAAGCCGGGAATACCGAGATTCAGAAAAAGGCAGAGAAGCAAATCGCGAAGATCAACGAAAAGCTGAAATTCTAAACCTCAACCGAAAGGGAGAGCCTGCGGAAACGTGGGCTCTTTCTTTTTTTATTTGGGTATTTAAGGAGGACAACATGTGGAGTAGAAAAACGATTAAGAATAAGATTTGCGCCCTGATACTTATTGGTGTTGGGGCTCTTTCTATTATACCTGAAAATGATGCTACCGCTTTTATATTTATATGTTTAATCGGTGTTCCTATGTTTTTTGCTAAAGAAAACTGGATCATAGCTAATGGGGGTTCCTGCCGTGTATGTAAAAAAGTCAAAAAGCAAAGTGTACGGAGCGCATCTGACTGCCGCCGAAAAGAAAGCGATGGATATCGAAATTCGCAGGCAGCTCGCAGAGTACGATCTCAAACACGCTAACGAACTTGACGCCATGATCTTATGGCATTTGCATGAGGAATTTGGTTTTGGACCGAAGCGTCTGAAGCAGTTCTATGACACTTTTGCCGTAAGATTGGACGAACTGATTAAACACTATGAGATGACTGATTCCGATATGGTTTGGCTGTGTACGTACAAGCTGAAACAATACGGAATCGACATCGAGGAATGGAACAAACAAAGGAGGGACTGATGGGTATCGCTAATCGTGAAAACAATCCTCGAAAGAATTCGGAGGGATATTCTGACCCAACGGCTTTTGAGGCTTTGCGGAACATCGATAAGGAAGACGAAAGATTTCACAGACTGCTGCATACATTGTTTTATATCTGTGAGCTTGCTGATTTCGAAATCGAAGGCCGCATTGTGTTGATTGACAAACAGACCGGACGGGTTTGGAGATGAGAAAAACGTCCGTACACTCTTTGAAAATCTATAAAATTGTGGCCACTTTTATTTTTAAGAAAGTGGGCTTCGAACAATTTGGGGGAAATTTTGGAGCTTGTACGGACGAAAAATCTCATTTTTGGCCAAAAAAAGTGGGCAAAAGCCCGGTTTTGCGAACCAAAAGTGGGCAGAAAAAATCGGGTGCATTTTCTGAAAACGGCACTTTTTTGGCGTTTTTTGGCCATTTTTGGCCGATTTGCGCAAATTGGGTGTCGGAAAACCACTAAAAAGCCCACTTGCCCACTTTTATTTCTTATTTAATTGCGATAAAAAGTTTTAATATTTAAATAAATAAGGCGAACAAAAGTGGGCATTTGGCCACAAGCCGAAAATGCATACCACAAATCAAGCAAAAAGTCAAGTGGTTTGCAAATAAAGTCCTTTCTTTATTTTGGCTTTTGTGCTATACTGTAAGAGCCACACAATCTAATAGTTTTCAAGTTGCAAGGGAAAATTACTTTGGTAAAAAGTGTTTTCTCTCTTTACTCATGTGTCCTTTGCGACTTGATTGCGATTGTGTGGCAACAATGAGGGATTCACTTTTTCGGTGCGTCTCTCATGTGGGGGCGCACTTTTTTATTGCCCTTATGAAAGGGGATAGGACAATGAGCGGAGAGAAGAAAACACCTAAAACCACTAATAATATCGCAACAGGCATCGCTATGGCTGCATCCATAGTGCCTCTTGTCAAACCTGCTATTGAAGCTGTTCGTGATTATGCGGATAAGACGATTGAGGAACGGAAAAAACTGGTCGTTGTGCCGAAGCTATATTCTTCGGAATATCGAACCACGTCGGAGCAAGCTGTAGAAATACTGACAAGCCTTGGGCTAAAGGCAGTCCTCTCTCCGACTCTTATTGATGACGCCGACGGAAAATATAGAAACTGTATCAACAATCAGGTGATTAAATCTGAGCCAAAAGCAAAACAGAAAGTCGAACCAGGGACTACTGTTCGCGTTTTGTATATAACGCAGGAAGTTATCGATGAAAGTCAGCGTCTGTTCAATGAGTCCGAAAAACGAAAAGCAGAACTATTGCTTGAGAAAAGTATAAGGCGTTCTGAGAGGAAAGAAAAAACAAAGCAAGTGGTATCGGATGTTGCTGATACTGTTAAACGAGGAGTCGGAAAAATTCCATCGGTTCTTCATAAAAAGAACAACGACAAGGAGGAACACAATGAGTAAGAATGGTAAAAAGCGAGGCTTTGGCGGTTTGCTGCTGGATTTTATTTTGGTGCTCTGTACCGGAGGATTGTGGCTCATTTGGATTTTGATACGCTATCTTCGAAATAACAGCTAAACGCTAAAACTGAATAATTGACGCGGCCAAGATGCTTAACGGTGTCTTGGCCTTTTCTTTTGTCTATTTTTGCCGCGCGAAAAATACATGCCCTTTTATGAAGAGAGGGATAGAATAGCTATTTTTAAAGATAGACATTCCCTTTTCCGTTTTGCAAAAAGCACTGAAAGGAGGCCCATTAACCATGCTTGAAAGTCAATTCCAAGCAAAGCTCATTAAAGAGCTTAAGAAAAGATTTCCTGGTTGCATCGTTATGAAAAGCGATTCGGGATATTTGCAAGGCATTCCCGATCTGCTCATTCTCTACAACGATAAATGGGCTTCTTTGGAATGTAAACAAAGCGCTGGCGCAAAGAGACAACCGAATCAAGAGTATTATGTCGGGAAGATGAATGAGATGTCGTTCTCAAGATTCATCTGCCCGGAGAACAAGGAGGAAGTGCTGCATGATCTTCAACAATCATTCGAATCTTGAAGGGCAACACGCTTTTCTCGGTGCCAGCAAATATTATTGGATAAACTACAGCGAGGATAAGGTAGCGGAAGCGTATTCCAAATTCCTTGCCACGCAAAAAGGAACCGTTCTTCACGAATTTGCGTGCCAGTGTATTCGTCTTGGGCAGAAATTGCCGAAGTCTCAAAAAACACTGAACATGTATGTCAATGACGCGATCGGTTTCAAAATGATACCAGAGCAAATTCTGTTTTACTCAGAAAATTGTTTTGGCACCGCCGACACTATCATGTTTAGAAACCGGTTCCTTCGTATTCATGATTTAAAGACCGGAGCTATTCCGGCGCACATGGAGCAGCTTAAAATATACGCTGCTCTTTTTTGTTTGGAGTACAAAATAAAACCTGCTGATATCGATATAGAACTTCGTTTGTACCAAAATAATGAAATTCTGTACGATGAACCGACAGCGGAAGACATCGTTCCGATTATGGACAAAATCATCACTTTTGATAAGGTGATTCGAAAAATCAAAGAACAGGAGGGTTAAACCATGAATTCCTTTGTGGAGGAAATGCTGATGCACTATGGAATGCCGAGACGTTCCGGTCGTTATCCCTGGGGTTCTGGAGATAACCCTTACCAGCATAGTGGGGATTTTCTGTCGCGAGTGGAAGAGATGAAGAAATCCGGATTCACTTTCACAGATAAAGATGGGAAAACCTACACTGGTGAAGTAGCCATTGCCAAATCTATGGGCCTGAGCACAACGCAGTTCAGGACACAGATGAGCTTGGCGAAAGATGAAAGAAGATCCGCCGACGTTTCGACTGCTAAGGCACTTCGGGAAAAAGGTTACAGTCTGAATGAAATCGCAGAGAAGATGGGATTCGCTAATGATTCTTCCGTCCGTTCTTTGCTCAACGAATCGTCCGAAGCCCGCATGAACCAGGCTAAAACCACGGCTGAATTCCTGAAAAAGCAGATTGCGGAAAAAGGAATGATAGACGTTGGCACCGGCGTTGAGCGGGAACTTGGCATCTCTAAAGAAAAGCTGAACCAAGCTCTTTATATTTTGGAGATGGAAGGCTATCCGATATATGGAGGCGGTGTTCCGCAGGTTACGAATCCTGGAAAGCAGACCAACATTAAAGTCATCTGCCCTCCCGGAACAGAACATAAAGAGATTTATAATTTTGAAAACGTTCATTCTGTGAGGGACTACATCTCTTATGATGAAGGCGAGTCTTTCAGAAAAGCGTTCGAATACCCGTCCAGTATGGATTCCAAACGGCTCCAAATTCGTTATGCGGAAGATGGCGGGATTCAGAAAGATGGCGTTATCGAGCTTCGAAGAGGCGTGGATGACCTTTCTCTTGGCGACGCACATTATGCGCAAGTTCGTATCCTTGTGGATGGAACACACTATCTTAAAGGGATGGCCGTTTATTCCGATGACCTTCCCGATGGTGTTGACGTCGTGTTCAACACTAATAAGAAGAAGGGCACGCCAACACAGGATGTGCTGAAGAAAATCAAGGATGACCCGGATAATCCTTTTGGCTCAGCGATTAAAGAGCGTGGCGGCCAAAGTTATTATGACGATCCAAATGGAAAGTACACTGATCCAGTGACAGGAAAGAAGCAGTCCCTTTCGCTTATCAACAAAAGAGCCGAAGAAGGCGATTGGGGCGAATGGGCCGATAAACTTCCTTCGCAGTTTCTTTCCAAACAGCCAAAGTATTTGGTGGACAAGCAGCTCAATCTTGCGATAAGCGACAAGATGGCGGAGTTTGATGAGATTTGTTCTCTGACCAACCCTACTGTCAAGAAATCGCTGCTCAGTTCTTTCGCTGATAGCTGTGATTATGATGCCGTTCATCTGCAAGCAGCCGCCCTTCCCCGCCAGAAGTATCAAGTTATTCTGCCAATTACCTCGATGAAAGATAACGAGGTCTATGCACCGAACTATAAGAATGGTGAAACCGTAGCTTTGGTTCGTTACCCTCATGGCGGAACCTTTGAAATCCCGATTCTCACCGTCAACAATAAACAGGCGGAAGCGCGAAGGGTTTTAGGCAATACTCCGAAAGACGCCATTGGTATCAACAGCAAGGTTGCGGAGCGCCTTTCCGGAGCCGACTTTGACGGTGATACCGTTATGGTTATTCCGTGTAATTCAGAAAGAAGCAAGGTTAAGATTACTTCCACCCCGCAGCTAATCAAAGATTTCGACCCTAAGCTTGAATATGGTGGAAAGAAGGAAGGAACCTTTAAGCAGATGCGGGACACCCAGAAAGAGATGGGCGTTATCTCGAATCTGATTACGGATATGACCATTAAAGGAGCCACCAGAGAAGAGCTTGCGAGAGCGGTTCGTCATTCAATGGTGGTTATTGACGCTGAAAAACACAAGCTGGATTACAAGCAGAGTGAGATTGACAATGGCATCAGTTCTTTAAAGAAGAAATATCAGGGCACTGTGGAAGACGGTCGTTATCATGAGGGCGCTTCTACTCTTATCTCCCGTGCAAAATCGGAGGTATCGGTGGTCAAAAGGCAAGGAAGCCCCAAGATTGATGAAAAGACCGGAGAACTTGTGTGGAAACCGGTTGACGACCCCGTTTATGTGGATAAAAGGACCGGTAGGACTAAGGTTAGAACACAACCCAGCACCAAGATGGCCGAAACAAAGGACGCCTACACGCTTGTATCCGACGTGGATTCCCCAATAGAGAGAGCCTATGCGAACTACGCCAATAAAATGAAGGCCATGGCGAACCAGGCGCGTCTGGAAATGCTGTCTACGGGCAAGGTTCCATACTCCGCCTCCGCTAAAGAGACCTACCAGGCCGAGGTCGATTCGTTGACCGCCAAGCTCAATGTTGCGTTAAAGAACGCCCCCAGGGAAAGACAGGCACAGACCATGGCCAATGCGGTAGTAGCCGCCAAGAAACAGGACAATCCTGGCATGACAAGCGGTGAAATAAAGAAGGCCAGTCAGCAGGCTCTTACACAGGCTCGTTCTATGGTCGGCGCAAAGAAAGAAACCATTAAAATAACCGACCGTGAATGGGAGGCAATCCAGGCTGGAGCTATCAGCGAGAACAGGTTGCGCCAAATCATAGATAATGCCGATATCGATGTGCTAAGGCAACGTGCTACGCCAAGAGCATCTACTACTTTGAGCACTGCTAAGATGCAGAAGATTACTTCTATGAATGCTTCTGGTTACAGTACATCTGAAATTGCTGAAGCTTTGGGAATCTCTACGAGCACTGTGTCGAACTATCTGAAATGAAAGGAGTGACCTAGTATGAATGGTTCATGTGCTCTTACTACATTTGACAATCCTTACGATCCGTTTGAACGGTTCTCCGACTGGTTCTTGTTCGATGTAGGAAAAGGTTACAATACTTGTTCTTATCTCGCTCGAATCGCAAAAACTTCCGAACAGTTTTCAGATGAAGAGAATGAACAAGAGATTGAACGAGCAATTGATGAGATCATTAAACATGATTTCATGAACATTTACAAGAAAGTAAAAAGGAATTCAGCAACGACTTGACTATAGTATGGATAGATACCATCGCTCGTCTTGTCGTTTTTATTTTGCTGTTAATTCTTACTCTTTTGTGGAATAAGTTTTCGGCGATTTCTTCGCCATGTGATACGACTGTACTGCTGCTTTGTGGGTATAGGGGGGTGTCGAAAAAACTTCACCCCCTCCCACATCGCGGCGGTCTTAAAAAAATCCCCGGGGGTTATTTTTAGGGTTCGCTTTTAGGAAATGATGCAGTATTTGAGCGAGCTTACAGGGTTGGTGGCAGCTTTTCTTCATGTGCTCCTCCTTCTTCCTTTCATGTTTTTCTCCTTTCGGTGATTGATGGAAGCCAGCTCTGTAAGTTCTCTCAAATACTGTATCAAAACCTATGCAAAACGGATACTCGCAAAGCAAATAGTACATGGCAACAAACAGAGAGGAGGCAGTAAGGATGCCAAAAGGTAAAGCTGCAAGCTCTTCTGAGTCGTCAAGAAGGATGAGGCCGGCTTTATCTCCGGAGGCTAGAGAAAATCAATTGGTTTCTTTGGCCGTTGATCTTGCTGAAAAGCAGTTAAGAGAAGGAACTGCTTCTTCTCAGGTTATTACTCATTATCTGAAACTTGGTTCGACTAAGGAAAAGATAGAAAAAGAAATTCTTGAGAAGCAGAAAGAGCTTATCGAGGCCAAAACACAAAACCTTCAATCCGCAAAACGTGTCGAAGAACTCTACACCAATGCTCTTAACGCTATGCGTCATTATTCTGGTGCCGGGGGCGATGAAGATGAGTGTTAGAACTTATACGGAACTGATATCTCTTCCGACATTTGAGGAACGATTCCGTTATCTGAAGTTGGATGGGAAAATCGGCGAAGCTACTTTCGGTTTTCAAAGGTGGCTTAATCAAGAATTTTATCATTCCAGCGAATGGCTGAGTTTTAGAGACGACGTTATCATTCGAGATAATGGGTGCGATTTGGGAATTGCCGGCCATGAAATATTTGGACCGGTACTAATACACCACATCAATCCGATTACTTATGAGGATATCATAAATCGAAATCCTTGCGTCTTTGATTTGGAAAATGTGATATGCACGCAGCTAAAAACACATAACGCTATTCACTACGGAGACGAAAGTATCCTTATCTTAAAACCGGTTCAAAGGAGCCGCAATGATACTTGCCCTTGGCGAAAAAATTGAAAGGAGTACATTTTATGAGCACGATGTATGAAGATGTCGATATGGAAAACCCCGACGGAGTTTCCGGAGATGGCAGCGATGTATGCGACGGTCTTATTGGCGTAGTGGTTAATTGTCTGTCGCTGAATATCCGAGAAAAAGCTTCTGCCGATTCAAATGTAATCGCAGAAGCAAAGGCTCTTGACGAGCTGAAAATCGACATGGCAAATTCCAATGATGATTGGTATGCGGTCTGTACAGTTGCCGGTATTGAAGGCTTTTGCATGAAGAAATTCATCGCCGTTAGAGAGTGAGGTAATTCGATATGGACAGCATACTGACATCGATTAAAAAACTGCTCGGAATTACAGAAGAATACGAGCACTTTGACCCGGATATCATCATGCATATCAATTCAGTGTTTTCTGTTCTTACTCAACTTGGTGTCGGTCCTGCTGAGGGATTCCGTATCGAAGATGACAGCGCCGAATGGTCTGAATTTCTGCAAGATGATTTCCGTCTTGAGTTTGTTAAAACTTACATTTATCTAAAGGTTCGGTTGGCTTTTGATCCTCCGCTTAGTTCAGCAGTTATCGAGTCTATCAACAGACAGATAAGCGAGCTTGAGTGGAGGATCAATGTTTCTGTCGACCCGAAAACAGCAGAGAAAGGAGAAATTCAAAATGGATAATACTTCGCTTTCTCATCATGGCATCAAAGGAATGAAATGGGGCGTTAGGAGATTCCAGAATAAAGACGGATCTCGAACAGCCGCTGGAAAAAGAAGAGAATCTAATCGTGATGCTGAGGAGAAAAAGACTCGTAAAGCCGACGTAAAAAATAGACGAATTATGTCAGATTCAGAAATAAAGAAACGTATTGAGCGGCTAAAGTTAGAAAGGGAATATAAATCTTTAGTCGATAGCGATATCAGCCGAGGTAAGAAATTTGTTTCTGAAGTTATTTCAGACTCTGGCAAAAAAGTTTTAACGATTGTTGCGGCTGGTACTATGGCTTATGCTGTAAAAGCTGCTATGACTGGAAAATTTGATCTTAAAGAAGCTGCTCAGTATGTAGCAGCAAATCCAAATAGGAAGAAATAAGGAGATCGATTGCTTATGGCATTATCAAACACTGCCGTCCCCAAATATTACGGCATGTTTCGTGATGCCGTTCTTCGAGGGGAAATCCCGGTAAACAAAGAAATCTCCATGGAGATGAATCGCATTGACGACCTTATTGCCAATCCCGGCGTTTACTATGACGACCAGGCGGTTGAAGGATGGATCGCCTATTGCGAAGCGGAACTGACTCTTACTGATGGGTCCGATCTTTCTTTGCTGGACACATTCAAGCTGTGGGGCGAACAGATTTTTGGATGGTATTACTTTGTCGAACGAAGCGTATACCAACCAAATCCAGACGGTCACGGCGGACATTACATTCGGAAGAATGTCAAGAAGCGTCTTATCAATAAACAGTATCTTATCGTGGCCAGAGGCGCTGCAAAATCAATGTACGCTTCTACGCTACAGGGATACTTTCTCAACGTTGACACTTCCACCACACACCAAATTACCACGGCGCCGACCATGAAGCAGGCGGAAGAAGTTATGTCTCCTTTGCGTACTGCGATAACGCGTTCTCGCGGACCGTTGTTCCAGTTTCTGACGGAAGGTTCTTTACAGAACACAACTGGCTCAAAAGCAAATCGCACCAAATTGGCGTCAACCAAAAAAGGTGTGGAGAATTTTCTTACCGGTTCTCTTCTTGAAGTTCGACCAATGAGCATCGCTAAGCTTCAGGGCTTGCAGATTAAGGTGGCAACGGTTGACGAATGGCTTTCTGGCGACATTCGAGAGGATGTTATCGGTGCAATTGAACAAGGCGCTTCAAAAGTAAACGACTACATTATTGTAGCAATCAGTTCCGAGGGTACAGTCCGCAACGGAAGCGGCGATACAATCAAAATGGAGTTGATGGACATTCTCAAAGGAGATTACATCAATCCGCACGTATCCATATGGTGGTACAAACTCGATTCGATTGACGAAGTTAGAGATCCGGAAATGTGGCTTAAGGCCAATCCGAATCTTGGTAAAACCGTGAGTTACGAAACTTACCAATTGGACGTGGAAAGGGCTGAGAAAGCCCCCGCCGCACGAAACGATATTCTCGCAAAGCGTTTTGGGTTGCCCATGGAGGGATACACCTACTACTTTACTTATGAAGAAACGCTTCCTCACCGAAAAAGAGACTACTGGCAAATGTCATGTTCTCTCGGTGCAGATTTATCGCAGGGCGATGACTTCTGCGCTTTTACTTTTTTGTTCCCGTTGTCAAACGGTTCTTTCGGCATCAAGACACGAAATTACATAACTTCTATGACGTTGATGAAACTGCCCGCAGCTATGAGGATCAAATACGATCAGTTCATGGCCGAAGGCAGTTTAATTGTTTTAGAGGGCGCTGTGCTCGATATGATGGACGTTTATGAAGACCTCGACAATCATATTTCAGAGTGCGGCTATGATGTTCGCTGTCTTGGCTTTGACCCGTATAACGCCAAAGAATTCGTTGCCAGATGGGAACAGGAAAATGGTCCGTTTGGCATTGAAAAAGTTATTCAGGGCGCCAAAACGGAATCGGTTCCTCTTGGGGAATTAAAGAAGCTTTCCGAAGAAAGGATGCTTCTCTTCGACGAGGAACTCATGACTTTTGCTATGGGTAACTGCATTACCCTTGAAGATACCAACGGAAATCGAAAATTGCTCAAGAAACGATACGAGCAAAAGATTGACGCTGTTGCCGCGATGATGGATGCATATATCGCATACAAGCTCAATCGTGATGCGTTCGACTAAAAAGGAGGTGATGATTCAAATGGGAATGTCTTTTGGTTCCAGACTGAAACATGCTTGGAACGCATTTACGGGAACTGATTATACAACCTATCAGGATGTTGGACCTGGTTATTCGTCCAGACCTGACCGTATACGTCTTACCAGAGGCAACGAGCGGTCCATTATCACTTCTGTGTATAACCGGATTGCTCTGGACGTTGCGGCGTTAAATGTGCAGCATATTCGTCTGGACGAAAATGGACGCTTCTTATCCGTTATTCAGGATGGTTTAAACACCTGCCTTACTGTAGAAGCAAATATCGATCAAACCGCCAGAGCCTTTATTCAGGACATTGTCGTGTCTATGCTTGATGAAGGGTGCGTGGCGATTGTGCCCGTTGATACAACTTATGATCCTTCCGTTACCGGTTCGTATGACATTCAAACCATGCGAGTCGGTAAAATTTTAGATTGGTATCCACAGCATGTTAGGGTTCGCCTCTATAACGAGCGGACCGGGGCAAAAGAAAACATACTGGTACCAAAGAGTACAGTAGCGATTGTTGAAAATCCTCTGTACGCAGTTGTGAATGAGCCTAACTCTACTATGCAGCGGCTTATTCGAAAACTTAACCTACTTGACGTCATCGATGAACAGAGCGGTTCTGGAAAATTAGATTTGATTATCCAGTTGCCTTATGTCATTAAGACGGAAGCAAGGCGCCAACAGGCCGAAAACAGGCGAAAAGATATTGAAGCTCAGTTGTCCGGTACTAAATACGGTATTGCTTATGCCGACGGTACCGAGCGTATTACGCAGTTGAATCGTTCCGTCAACAACAACCTTATGTCGCAGATTGAATATTTAACGAGTATGCTATACAGCCAGTTAGGTATCACTCAAAGCATATTGGATGGTACGGCGGACGAGAAAACGATGCTGAACTACAATAACCGAACAATTGAGCCTATTATTTCAGCCATTGTTGACGAAATGAAACGAAAGTTTCTAACAAAAACCGCCCGATCACAATCCCAGTCGATTTCGTTCTTTAGAGACCCGTTTAAACTCGTTCCCGTCAACGATATCGCTGAAATTGCTGATAAGTTCACTCGAAACGAAATTATGACATCGAATGAAATTCGGCAGGTTATCGGTATGAAGCCTTCGGATGACCCGAGAGCGGACGAGCTTAGGAACAAAAACCTCAGCGCCCCGAGCGAGTCAGAGCCGGAAATCAATCCGCCTGTCGAAGACAAAAATGTTGAAACAGAGTAGTTTCGAGAGTAGGGTCTCTAAAACAAAAACGAAATAAGGAGGAAATTCAAAATGGAAAGAGCATTTCAGCCTGAAGCCTGCGATTTCAGCGGATGGGCAACCAGAAACGACCTTAAATGCTCTGACGGAAGAGTGATTCGTAGAGACGCGTTCAAACATGATGATGGAATCAAAGTCCCTCTCGTATGGAATCATCAGCACAATGATCCACGCAATGTGCTTGGTCATGCATGGTTGGAAAATCGTCCGGAAGGTGTTTATACCTACGGCTTTTTCAACGATTCCGAATCCGGCGAGATTGGAAAGATTCTTGTTAAGCATGGGGACATTTGTGCGTTGTCTATCTACGCCAATCAGCTTCAGCAGAGAGGGTGCGACGTTCTTCATGGAGAGATTCGTGAAGTAAGTCTGGTCCATGCCGGTGCAAATCCTGGCGCTTTTATTGATTCTATGCTCAAGCACGGCGAAGACTCGGATGACGAAGCGATCATCTATACGGGTATGCCGCTCTATCTGTCGCATTCCGATGCTGATAAGCAGGAAGACAAGGCAGACAACGGTGAAAAGAAAGAAACTTCCGAAAAGAAGGATGATCCTGAGAAGAAGACCGATTCCGATGAGGAGAAAACTGTCGCCGATGTAATCAACAGCATGACCGAAGAGCAGAAAAACGTTATGTACGCTATGATCGGTCAGGCTATGGACGACCAGGGCGAATCTGACCCCGAGTCTGAAGACAATAACGATGACGATTCTAAAGGAGGAACTAATACTATGAAACATAACGTGTTTGATAAGGATGACCGTCAGAAGGAGAATGTTCTCATTCATTCCGATGGGTCTGAGGTATCCAGCGAAGAGATTTCCACGATCTTTGGAGATATCAAGCGCTACGGCAGCCTGAAGGACAGCGTGCTTGCTCATGGCATCGACAATGTGGACTATCTGTTCCCTGACGCCCAGACTTTGGCCAACACCCCCGAATTTATTCAGCGTGATACCGGTTGGGTAAAGAAGGTTATGAGCGGTGTGCATCACACCCCGTTTTCCCGCATTAAGTCCATCTTTGCCGATATCACCGAGGACGACGCCCGCGCAAAGGGGTATTTCAAGGGCAAGCTGAAGAAGGAAGAGGTCTTTGGTCTTTTGAAGCGCACCACTACCCCAACTACCGTTTACAAAAAGCAGAAGATGGATCGCGACGATGTTGTCGACATCACTGATTTCGACATTGTGGCGTGGCTGAAGTCTGAAATGCGTATGATGCTGGACGAGGAGCTGGCTCGCGCTTATCTGATTGGCGACGGCCGTCTTGCTTCCAGCGATGATAAGATCAATGAGCAGAACATCCGTCCCATTCTCAAGGACGAGGAGCTGTATACCATTCAGGCTACCGTCAGCGTCCAGTCTTCCGCTACTGAGGACGACAAGGCCCGCGAGTTTATTCGCACCGCTATCAAGGCCCGCAAGAACTATAAGGGTTCTGGTCAGCCTACTCTGTATACCACTGAAGACATTCTTACCGACTGCCTGCTTCTGACCGATACCACCGGCCGCGATCTCTACACTGATGTCGCTCAGCTTGCAAAGAAGCTCCGCGTTAAGGAGATTGTGACCGTTCCGGTTATGGAGGGTGTAAACGGCAAGAACGGCGGCGCTCTGATGGGCATTATCGTTAATCTGGCGGATTACAATGTCGGCGCGGATCGCGGCGGCGCTGTGAACATGTTCGACGATTTCGATATCGACTACAACCAGCAGAAGTATCTGATTGAGACCCGCTGCTCCGGCGCCCTTATCAAGCCTTATTCCGCTATCGCTCTTGAGCTGAGCACTGCCGATTAAAATCAACAACATACAAATAGCAAGGAGGACTAATCAATGAATAACATGACTGTTGTTTACGCTGACGCTGAAGAGAAATATGTGAAAAATGTTATTCTCTATGGTAAGACGGCTGATAATTACCTGTACACGGACAGCAAGTGTTCGGAAGCGAATAAAGTTGATAAGGATACCCTTCTCAATCTGTGCAAGAAGGGCGTAATCATCAGCTATAACAGCACGTATTACATGCCGCTGTTCTTCAAGGAAGAGTCTGGCGGCAGCGTATCCGTAACCTTTGCGACTGCTGTTTCCGCATCTGCTTCTGCGGCGACTACTCTGTATTCCAAGGAGTATTCCGCTGATTAAAGGGGTGAAAATTCAAAATGGCGAAGTTTTATGGACCAATCGGCTATGCTGTTACTGAAGAAACGACCCCAGGCGTATGGGAGGATCGTATCTCCGAGCGCATGTATTTCGGCGAACTTGTCAGAAATACCCGCAGACTTCAGACAGCCGACAAACTCAACGACAACATCAACGTTTCGAATGAGATTAGTATTTTGGCCGATCCATTTGCTCGCGAGAATTTTCACTTGATGAAGTACGTTGGGTTTATGGGTGCTAAATGGAAGATAGAAAGTGTCGAAGTTCAGTACCCTAGACTAATACTGACTATAGGAGGGGTATATAATGGCGAATAGACTAGATCTACAGGCTTTGCTGGAAGATCTTCTGGGAAGCCGAAATGTGTATTACCAACCTCCCGAGTCAGTTAAGATGAATTACCCCGCCATCGTTTACGCTCTCGAAGATATCGAGAACACGTTTGCTGATGACGGGGTATATTTGTCTAACCGCAAATATCTGGTGACGGTTATCGATAAGAATCCGGACAGTTCTTTTATCGATATAATGGCAAAATTGCCTACTTGCCGGTTTGTGCGGCATTACAAAAGCGATAACCTGAACCATTACGTTTTTACACTTTACTTTTAACAAGGAGGAACGAACCTATGAGTAAACTTGTTTGGGATAAAACCGGTGAACGTTTGTACGAAACCGGCGTAGACCATGGCGTTCTCTACCCTATTCAGGCCGGCGGTCTTTATAATAAGGGCGTTGCCTGGAATGGTCTTACCGCTGTTACCGAAAGCCCCTCCGGTGCGGAGGCGTCTCCTATTTACGCGGATAACACCAAGTATCTGAACCTGATGTCTGCTGAGGAGTTCGGCGCGACTATTGAGGCTTATACTTATCCGGATGAATTCGCTGAGTGCGACGGCTCTGCTGAAATTGCAACCGGCGTGACAATCGGCCAGCAGGCCAGAAAGGTGTTCGGCCTCAGCTATCGTACTGTCATCGGTAACGATGTTGACAGCAACGACCACGGCTATAAGCTGCATCTGATTTACGGCGCTCTGGCTGCACCTTCCGAAAAGGGATATACGACTATCAACGACAGCCCCGAAGCCATCACCTTCTCTTGGGAAGTCAGCACGACTCCTGTCAACGTAACCGGCTTTAAGCCTACCGCTTGCGTGATTATCGACTCTACCAAGGTGGATGCTGGTAAGCTGAAAGCGCTGGAAGAGATTCTGTATGGCAAAGATCCTACAGGCCCCGAAACAGAAGACGGCGTAGATCCCCGTCTGCCTCTGCCGGATGAGATCATCACTCTGATGACCCCCGCCGGTTAAGCATAAGTAACAAAAGATTTAAGAATAGGTACAAGGCCGTATTCAGGTAAGCTGGCGGCTTTGTATTTTTTTTTTTTTTTATTTGAAAGGAGAAATTTCGCATGATTAAAAAGACAATCACTTATACCGACTATAACGGTCTTGAGCGCACTGAGGATTTCTGGTTCAACATCACGGAAGCCGAGGCTCTCGAAATGGAGATGAGCACAACCGGCGGTTACGGCGATATGATTCGCCGAGTTGTCGCGGCTCAGGACATGCCGACCATCATCAAGGTGTTCAAAGACTTTATCTTTAAGGCATATGGCGAGAAGAGTCCTGATGGTAAACGGTTCGTCAAGTCTGAGGAGCTTTCCACCGCATTCTCCCAGACCGAGGCATACTCTCAGTTGTATATGGAACTTGCCACCGATGCGGACAAGGCCGCCGAGTTTATAAACGGCGTGATCCCGAATAAGAAACCCGCAGCAAGCCAGCATCCGGCAATCGCTCCTGTCAACAATTGATTCGACAGTTATGGAGGACTGAAGAATGCTTCGAATTACAATACCTGCTGAGGAATTCTGGGATGAAGTCAACGAAGAGTTCATCTACACGAAAGAGCAGACCTTGCAGTTGGAGCATTCTCTGGTCTCTCTTTCAAAATGGGAATCCAAATGGTGTAAAGCGTTTCTTGGCAAACAAGACAAAACAGAAGAAGAAATTCTGGACTATGTCAAATGCATGACGCTTACCCAGAATGTGAATCCCGAGGTATACAAAAGGCTCACTGCCGCAAATTACGACGCGATTAACGCTTATATCGAAGCGCCGATGACAGCGACTTTCTTCTCAGAAGATTCGCTGCCAAAAAACAGCCGGGAAATTGTTACGGCTGAGCTCATTTATTACTGGATGATCGCTTTCAACATACCAGTGGAGTTTCAAAAATGGCACCTCAATAAACTTCTCACGCTTATCAGGGTATGCAATGTGAAGAGCAACCCGCCTAAGCGAAGAAGTAAGCGCGAAATCATGAAACGGAATGCGGCTTTGAACGCTGCTCGTAGGAGCCGTCTCAATACGAGGGGGTGAGATTACGAAACGGAAAAAACGAGGTTATAAGAAGTGGCTCGAAACCTACACCAAGAGGGCGGTTGCCGTTATTCTTGCTGTTTCGCTGATCGATTTGCAGTTGTCGTATGTACTGGCTTTTATGGGACAAGTACAGATTGCAGAATCGCTTTCCAGCACGATAGCGAGCACCGTTGTAGGAGTTATGCTCGGCTATTTCTTAAAAGCGTTATTTGAAACGTTCTTTGAGAAAAGAGAAGAGCGTTTAAGAAGTAAGGAAGGTATTCAAGAAGACAGTGTGGATATCGAGGAGGTTTGAAAATGCCTATTTATTTTATGACAACGGCTCTATTGATTGTGTCCCTGGTAACAAACCTTACCGTTGAGGGAATCAAGAAGCTTTTGAACGAGACCACCATTAAGTATTCGTCTAACGTTCTTGCTGCTGTGGTGGCCGTTCTGATGTCGTGCGCTGTATGCGCTATTTATCTCATCATGAATGATGTTGCTTTTACGCTGAAAGTCGGTGTCGAAGTTTGTATTCTTATGTATTTGAGCTTCCTCACCTCTACCGTAGGGTATGACAAGGTTATTCAGATGATTCAGCAAATCCGAGACACAAAGGAGGATACAACTCATGAGTAACAGTCCATTGGTGTCCTATACCAAATTAAGTCCCAATCATTCCGGGCAGAGAACCCATGCTATTGACCGTATTACACCCCACTGTGTTGTCGGGCAGTGCTCGGTTGAAACACTGGGCAATATTTTTGCTCCGACCTCCAGGCAGGCGTCCTGCCAGTACGGTATTGGCGTAGACGGAAGAGTCGGTATGTATGTGGAAGAGAAAAACCGTTCCTGGTGTTCTTCTTCCAACGAAAACGACCAGCGTGCCGTAACGATTGAATGCGCGAGCGATACCACCCACCCTTATGCGTTTAAGGATGTTGTCTATAACAAGCTCATTGAGCTTTGCGTGGATATTTGCAAACGCAACGGCAAAAAGAAGCTCCTGTGGCTTGGTGATAAGACAAAGACGCTTAATTACAATCCTGCCGCTGACGAAATGGTTCTGACCGTTCATCGTTGGTTTGCGAACAAGAGCTGTCCTGGCGATTGGATGTATTCCCGCATGGGCGATTTGGCTTCCAAGGTTACTGCAAAATTGGGAGGAAGTTCGGCCAGCAATCCCGGAACTGCCGGCGGTAACGTTTTGTACCGCGTCCAGACAGGAGCGTTCAGTAACAAGGCAAATGCGGACGCTATGTTGTCCAAGGTGAAGGCGGCTGGCTTCGATACTTACATGGTCAAAGTCGACAATCTTTATAAGATTCAGGTAGGAGCCTACAGCAACAAGGCAAATGCGGACGCTATGGCCGCCAAGCTGAAAGCTGCGGGCTTCGATACTTATATCACTACTAAGAGCGGAACGGCTGTTTCTTCCACTGCTAAAAAGAGTGTTGATGAGCTTGCCAGAGAAGTGATTCAGGGTTTGTGGGGAAACGGGCAGGATCGTAAGAACCGTTTGCAGGCAGCCGGCTACGATTACAATGCTGTCCAGAAAAGAGTAAACGAACTTCTGTAAAAGGATGATTCAATGATAAGGTTCAGACA
>ERZ894203.358-NODE-358-length-41562-cov-31.571831_pt1 | contig 41562 bp, 36 predicted proteins | sample MGYA00380286_ERZ894203 | MGnify/ENA primary metagenome ERZ894203 (study PRJEB32331, sample SAMN06328484) | human gut metagenome | biome: human gut microbiome; feature: stool | host: Homo sapiens | collected 2014-02-06 ... | reverse complement strand
TTCTGCGAAATACAGAACTAAAAGCTATACTTTTTTACTTGCGAAACTTGAATCACTAAAAACGTCAAGCGGTCATCAGTGGTCTCAAAAGTGGCACGTGGAGAACCGTTTTCAGCCAACTTTTTCTGAATAGTTGGAACACCGGTTGAGCGTCCTTCTGTAAGGTCAAGTTCTTTCAAGAAGTCACCCAAACGACGGTTGCGATAGCGACGGCTTTTTAGCATATCGCCTTTTTTTATGTCTTCCTTGGAGATACTTCTATCTGGACCAGGACAATTGAGTATAGAGATTCCGTTTGGTTCAATGGTAATCTCTATTGGCTCATGTTGCAAGAAATCTCTGTGATATACTGAGTTTACTACCGCTTCCTCGATAGCATCGTATGGATAGTTCCAAAAGCGTTCTGCTTCCTGTCTACCCGAAATCTTACGCACATGCTCTTTGAGCACATTGCTCTTGATGTAATCCATTGTCTGCTTTATCATCTGTGGAACACTTCCTTTGAATGTGACCTCTGTGAAATTGTTCGGATCATTCATTTTTCCGTTAGGGAATGTCACCACATCTATCTGAGTGTATGGGAAGAACTTGCTTGGTTTCTCGCAGAACATCATGGCTGCCACATTACGAAGCAAACGATTCTCTTTAGGCCCTGTATATAGCTCCATTTGCTCAAGGATAGTGGAAAGCGGTGTTGTTATCACATCATCAGCTAACTTGCTACCTACCTTGACCAAATAGTCGCGAAGAAGCACCAATGAAATATCCTCTAGCTGTATGTCACTATTACCTCGTTCATCAAAAGGCACACGATTAGCCAACTCTCGCAATTCAACGAGAGCTTCGCCTATTGCTTCAATACTACTTGTACCACTACGGATATAAAAGTATTCTTTCGTACCTTTCGCAGTTACGTTTACAGGTACGGAATATGGACGGTAGCTACCTGCAGGGCACCATATCACAATCAACTGTTTGCCATCTACCTCCTCTACAGATGTGCGAGGCAAGTAGTATGGAGCTATTTTGTTGTTGTAACCTACCATCTCCTGCAAGATGCTATCAATCTTTTCCATTGACACACCCTCTACAGGGCGAATAGCCATACCTGTCCTATCGTCAGTATCTACACCAACAATGATATATCCACCGCCAAGATCATCAAAGTCATTGGCAAAAGCACATATACTGTGATATATGCTTCCAGGATTCCAACCTTTTTTGAATTCAATACGGTTGGATTCTATTTTCTGTTTGCTAAGCAGGTCATTTATGTTTATTGCAAGTGCCATAAAATGTTTTTTAATTGGGTATTATGTAGCCTTTGTCTTCTGCCTTATTTACAATCTTAATCAAACGCTTACATTGAGAAGCTGAAGGTAAGTTCTGCTTTGCTATATAGTCTGCGATTCCTTTTATAAAGCTACAATCGCCATAAGAAAGAACATTACCTCTCATAAGGTCATTGTATACTTTCATCCAATAATTAGCACCAAGATTGAAAATTTCCACAGATACATCTATGGCAGCGTCAAACTTATGTGCACGTTTCGCTGCACGTTCTGCACTTTTAGTTTCCTCTATAGACACTAATGTTGCTAAGAATGTTTCACTAAGTGAATATTGGTAATCTTGGAAATTTTTCCATACAGCCTGGGTACGTGATATGGTTCTGACGATTCCCCCATTTGCTTGATCCATCAGGAATTTATGGGTACAATATGAAAGCTTCAACAATTCTTCTGCCAATTCAGGATAAAGAGTTTGTTTCTGCCATATATAATGCCAGTCTATATCCTTTCCTTTAGGTATAAGAGTCATAAATTTGGCTATTGTGTATGGTACAATCTGCGCCTTGTTACCACCTTTAGGATACCAAGAAGCTTTACTAATCAAGCTGTCAAGGGTATCGAAAAGAATAACCGAGCTAACACATTTACGAAAAAAGTCCTCATTAATGCTGTCTCTATCCTCATCATATATCTTTTCAATAACACCTGCAAAACGGTTGAAGTTTATTGCAGAACTTTGACATACTTGATGGGGGTTCATCAGTATCGTATTGTAACATTTTGCAAGCTTCTCCTTTTTAATGACTTGATTTTTGGGATGCATCTCGCAAAATTTCTTTTTCTGCGATGGTGTAAGTTTCATTTGCTCCTGTTCCCATTTGCCACGTGAACGCTCATAAAACCATATAGTTTGATATGGATTTCCATTTACAGGAGGAGCCATGACCTTTTTAGACAATTTTTCCATCAATACATGGAAAGGATGATTAGAGAAAAAGTCTGCCTCTGAAACGGCATTTTGGCTATTTGCACATTGTGAAATGGTCTTTGTTATGTTGTTATATTGTTCTACCTGTTCCTCAGACAAGTCATTTTCAACGTTCAGGACAGTTAATTTCATCGGAACATACAAATTATCCATACCATAGCGAGCTTCTTTTTTAATGATAGCATTAGCCAAAGAAGCTGTTGTTTGACCTCCATTGATAATCTGTAAATCCTTGAAATGCACTATTCGAGTCCCATCTGCAGAAAATGAAACAGAACGAGCTACAACTGCTATACCATTATTAAAAGTGAAGAAATTCTCAGGATGGTTTATGATAGTGTCTCTAATCCCTTTGTTGACTTTTCCTCTTACACTTAAAAATGCCCGCACATTGCCTTGCAGTAATTTACTTCCGTATTTTAAATAAATGTCAGCAAGGAATTTACCAGGTACAATACCAAGATAGGCATCATACTCGCAATTTTCTCCAATCTCGGCTTTTAGACACTGTATCCCATCACAACCGAAGTCTGCAGTATCTATTTCTATTATCTCACTTGAATTGGAAGCAAAAGTTTGAAAGAACCGCTCTAAAGTCCATACATTAAGTTCAACTGGACGATCCAAAAATTCCGGCTTAGACAAATTCTTCACTTGCTTGCTTAAAGTAGCATTAGACAATATAAAGAATTTGAAGCGAAGAATCTCAGTGGATAACATTCCCTTGCCAATTTTTTTACGGAACTCATTTGCAATAATCAGTGCAGGATCGGAATCGTCACAATATTTCCCGATATTCCCTTGTACACATTCATCAAGAAAATTCAACATATGGGAATATATGTCCTCTATTCGCGAATTCGTGAGTGTTGGTGCACTGTCACGCTCATTAGTAAAGTCGCTTGCAATCAGAATCAAAGCTCCGTCGGCTTCGTCATATGCATAAGCATCAAATGCAAGCAATCTATTCCGAGAACCACGCATTTCTACAGACATTGGTATCGGATCGTTCAATTCTCCAATCTCTTCCAAGTCTAATAAAGATTTCTCTATAAATTGAGTTTCAGGCTCAGTACCTTCATGTTCAGCATTGAACCTCAACTCATCGATAAATTGTTTTCTATATTCCTCGATGTCCATCCTCTTGAGATTTATTCATTACGAAATCTTAAACTTTTCTATATTTGAAAGCACAATATCATATTGTATTTTAGAGATTGCTTCAGGTATTTTCTCTCTCATTATTCTTGGGAAGCTATCCCCTTCAACTTTATATATGTTCATAGACTTCAAGTCATATACGTAATTATCATTTTCTGGAGAAAAGTCAAAACCATACAGTCCAAGCTTAGCAAGGAAGTAATCCTTGTGGACATTGGAATTAATAGAGGCTATAATGTCATTGACAAGTGTGTTTAACGTTAGACCATTATAAGATGTACTCATTTTCTCTAAAGCATATACTACAAGTGAGCCGCAAACATCACTGTCCAATTGTTCTACAGATGAGATGTGAACGGTTTCCTTGCCTGCCGTTATCGTTTTGATTTCATACCATTCTTCATTAAATGAGAAGTCCTTATGCGTCTTCTCGGGTCCCGTCCAACTTTCTAATGCTTTTTCAAGCCCTTTATTTGGCATCATTACACCTCTAAGAAATAGCAATTCGCCAATTAATCCCATTATTTCAATCTCCGAAAGGTTCCCATGATTGGTTTTAAACAATTGTTTCCAAGAAAAATAGCGAGTTCTTAAAGTATGATAGGCTGTTTCATCATTATTAATAGTTGTACACGATGCCATTAGATCTTCACAGAAAGTGCAGAAATACTCAAGCAGAGATGTTTTTTCTAAGGAGAACCGAAAAAGAATGTCATCATTACAAATTATGTGTGATACACTTATAATTTCAGAACCTCTTGTTTTGGAAATTTTAAATTTACCCCTGAAATCAAAAGAATAACGACCATACTCATCTCTACCCACATAGATGTTTATGTTACGATTGCTACCAATGCGGATGAAATGACTTACTGGTATATCTTCTGAAAGAATTGTGAAAATTTTAGTCTGCATCGTCTACCTCTTCTTCTTCTTGATCCTCAATATTAAGGCGTTGAAAAATCTTGTTTATTTTGTAATGAACAGCATTCTCCATTCCTTGTACTCCGGGCAAACCTATTGCAAAAGCGATAATTTTGTCATTTCCAAGCTCTGTCCGGAATTTAGTCATTCGTTCATTCTCGTTGGATGTTGCTTCCTTAGGAGCGATGGGCATGATAATGAAAACAGGCTTTCTTTTGGGCAAATATTGAAAATATGCTTTCAGCTTAAATTCACGCCCTTCAGTTGGCTCTCCTTTTGAAATCCAATCTTCTTTACATTTCTTTTCAGCAAACAGTATCTGTTCTTTTGATAAAGCAAACTTGCCTTCTGAACTACCAGTTAATACTCTACGTCTTGAACTTATTTGTACTACATTTTTGTTCCCATATTCAATGGAACGTTTCATGCATCTTATAGCTTTTAACCCATTGAAAGGAACATGCTCCTGACTTTCGCCACCTTCTATAACAATATCCCATAGTTCTAATCCCGTATTGTCTGGATTAGACAAGAATTCTAAGATATTAGGAATATGAAAATTACCATTTGCCATTGAACATTTTATGTTTTTAAGGAATGAAATAACTATATCCTTTGGTACATTCTCGAAGAATCTTGAAGTTTCATCAAGTACATCACACACATCTTTATTTGATTTTTTTACCAAATCTGTATATCTGAGAGTATATCCTCCAGCGAATAATCTAGCTATCAAATCACCTGTTTGTTTAATATTGTTTCTGTTATGTTCTATATTAAAACTCACATATGGCGTATCATAGATGTTCCCATAGAATGAATAGCGAACATCTAAACCAAAAGCATTACGCATCTTGTTTGATGCTGTTATTTGTAACTCGATGGAATTGTCACGAACCTTGATACCAAAATCTTTTGGTGTAAGGCGTTGGTCATACATATCTTTAATATTATCTTTTAATTCTTGTGAAGATCTCGCCACTTCTGCATACCATTCAGCACTATTTTTACTTGTCCAAATTTGAAATATATCATCATAACCAGCACGATAACCAAACCAGCGTCCCATTTGCATTAACACATCAAAAGTTGAAGTATTACGATAAAAATAACTTATAAGAAGTCCCTCTAACGTTAGCCCACGAGACAAAGCAAGTCCACCAACAGCTATGACACGTAGGGATTTGTTATTGCGATAATCAAGCGCGCTACTTTGCTTAGAGCCATTAACAACCATAATTTTAATCTTATCAATAGCATTTAATATGTTTTGTTTCTGTATAATGCGTTCAAAGGTTATGTCGTGGACATGCGCAAAGTGTTTCTCCCAAATAATTTTAAACTTCTTGTACAAAGGCAATAACTTGTTGCTATCCGAATCATTACTAAAGTTGAATCGGATGTCATCCACTATTTTTTCGTGTAATCTTTCTATATGTTCTGCAATATACTTTTGCACTTTTATAAAACGACTCATATTGACTAACATACTGCGTGGAGAGGAATGATTCCCTCGTAAATCACGTATTGTATTAGCCAAATAGAAACAACAGACAGCTTCATCTAAAGAGCTTGGTAGTTGTCCATTCCATTCTTTTTTGTGACGGTAATAAAATGTGCCAGAATTTAATATTTCTACATCATTCTCCACCATGTCATGATATTCTTCTGAAGTGTAATCAGGTTCTTCAATGTCGATTATGTAACGAAGATTCTTGTAATATGGACCATCTTCATAGAATATCTTTTGAGCACCCACATAATTAGATGGTGGTTCTAGAACATAAATAAAATGCTCTGGAAATAGATCAGCATTTCTCATACTGTCAACGGAATCTGGATCAATAAAGACATTTGCAAATGGTGTTGCAGTAAAACCCACATAGGTTGTATCCTTGAATAAACAACATATTTGGCGTATTAGTTTATTCGTTTTCGTTGGATCCGTTTCGTCTCTCTTCGTATTTACGGATGCATTATCAGCCTCATCGTCAATAAGTAACATTGGTATATCTATGTAACCTTTTACCGAATCAACATTTTGATCATACAGCCATTTATAAAGTTTGTTTAACACAGAAACATTTTTCTTTATAACAAAAACGATAAGTGAGTTCTGTGAATTTAAAGACATTGCAATTTTGTCGTGATTACCAACAAAATCACTTACACATGATGTAAAAGAAGTAGCTCTAAGTGGTTTGTTGTCTTTTCCTACACCAATTTTATTACTTACCACTTGCTTACCAACTTTTTTATATGTTATGCCGACAATACTTTCGTCTATACGCTCTTGAGTTTGCTGTCGAAGACTTTCTGTTATACCTGCAAGAAGTATCACAACCTTATACCCTGCGTCAGCAGCCTTACAAATAAGGCCTGAGTATGTGGCAGTTTTACCAGATTGAACATCACCAATTACAAGTCCTTTTCTAAATCTTTTACCTTCAAAATGCTCTTTAGGGTTTCCAAGACAATTCATTATGTTTGGCAATGTATCCTCATCCAAAAGATTTATACTCTTAATATTGAAAGAAGGGTTTGCCAAAAGAAGGCTCTTGTATCTATTCCAAAAATACGGTTCTTCTATATTGTCGTTGCTATACCATTCGTTTGCGTTGTCATAATCGTCAAATATAACATGCCCTTTAGCATGAGTTATTTGGAATTGGTATTCAATATCAGCAAAAAGACGTTCTTTAGCTTTGTCATCACATGGCACAGGAAATAAAGACAAAGCTCTATCTATATAAGAATTAATATTCTCATATTTCACCTCTTTACCAGCGATTTTATCAGCGTTGATAAATCCATATGTGATTTGTTTTAATGATAAATATAAATCGTCTGTCATGTTAACACTTAAAGTTTTCAATTAGTTTGACTCTTAATTTAGGATACTTACAGAAAGGTTCAGATTTCATCAGTCCATCTATAATGTCCTCATACGATTGAGTGCCTGAGGATTTTGACGTTGCAACTATAGTTACAGCTATTTGAAAAACATCATCGAATCTACTATCCGTTTCTTCAACAAAAATTGCTTCATTAGATTTGTCTATATACATCTGTTGTGTTGGAATATTCCGTTCTATTTCTGTTAGTAATATTTCCAAATAATTATAGTCCGAATCAGACATCCTTTCTCTGACAAATTTGTAAAGCTTACTTTCTCGATTTATCTGATAGAAATAAGTATTGTTACGTCCCTCTTTCCTATCCCAAATATAATCGATGTCATCGTCAATCTTTGCAGTACGCCCTCTATAAGTTTGTTGATTCACAGAAATTTCCAAAGCTTCAACAACTGTTTTCTTTAACTGATTAAGGATTCTCTTTGGTATACTGGCATTTTGTTTTTTTATGTCAATACCCCATATATCATCAAGAGAATTAGGAATATCTACACGAATACGAGCATTCTTTGTCAGTTCTGCACGTGGTTTCATACCAAACCAGGTACCCCAAATAATCAAACGGTTATTGCGGTAAATATAAAAACCTTGTTTCGCCCTAAGGTTTTCTATCCCACCAATAAGCTTCTTATCGTTTTCATTCATGTCTGTTGCAAACGGCAAGACAAACGGCTTGATATGAATAAGACGTTCCTTTCCTTCGCTATCATTGATGGCAATGGTACGTTCTTTTTTATAGGTAGTCTTAGGGTGATGCTCTAAAAAAGGGTCAAGCGGCCTAACAGAATGTTTGTTGATGTATATCTTTAATTTTGAGGTTGTAGATAGGGACAAGAATCTATGATAAATCAAAGACAATGTATTTTCAAGAGACTTTCGTAAATCAACAAGAGTTTCATATACTTGTCCATCACTTGACTTAGATATGACATCAAAGTCTTGCCAAAGCACAAGCGTTCCTTTCTTATTCTCTATAAGAAAATCTATATATGGAAGCTTTCTTATTTCATTTTCTGTAAGTTCCTGTATAACCCAATCCTGTTTCTTCTGAATATAGACATAATCCCAAGTATAAGCGTTGAGATTTGAATTCATGTCAAAACTAACGACAGTGAGATTACGACACTGGGAAAGGGAAGCCGCCTTCATACCCAAACCGAAGCGACCCAAATCATCTTTTTTACGTTCTATTTCAGAAGCCATACTGCCATAACGCATAGCTTCAAACAGTTCGTCATCTGTCATGCCATCACCATTATCCATAATGCCAACAGCGATAGAATCGAGTGGATTAGTAGGAAATAAGATTCTAACAATTGAAGCATGAGCACTGATACTATTATCAATAACATCCGCAACCGCAGATTCAAAGGTGTAACCCATAGAACGCAAAGACCCCATTAAAGTCGATGCTTTCGGTATGTTGATTTTATCTTTGCTCATTTTTATAATTTTTAGAAATTCTTATTATTTGAGAAAAAACAGCTTTTGCAAGTAATGGAGGAACCGCATTCCCAATTTGTTGCTGTATATGAGATATTGGTCCTTCAAAGACAAAATCGTCTGGGAAACTTTGTAAACGAGCAGCCTCTCTAACGGAAAGGCCTCTGTCTTGATATGGGTGAATCAACATACTTTTTCGATAGTTTGATATCACAACAGAAGGTTTATTTGCAACAAGTCTTTTGTATATTCCACTATGACAACGTCCCTTGTCTGCATAATTTCTCATCAAATAGTCAGGAATGTTACGCCAATTCCCTCCTTGAGGAATATGTCGATACCTTTCTATAACAAGTTCATTATTACATGATACATAGTTTTGTGTAGCAACATCTGATCTTTTGCGCATCTGCTGTGCATAATCACTGGCTTGATCATAAGGTATCGTATAAGGTGCTTCTGCAAGCATTTGTCCATTAGTAAGTATCGGCAAATCATTAATAGCTTCTTCAACAGTAACTTCATAATCAAATCGTTTGGGAAATTCGAATTCTATTCCATTCTTATTCCCAACCATAAAGAACCTATTTCTTTTTTGTGGTACCCCATAGTCGGATGCCCACAAAACGCCAGACCTTACTTTATACCCTAACTCTTCGAAACATTTCTCAATCATTGCCTTTGTCTTACCTTCATTGATGTTGGTAAGCCCCCATACATTCTCTAAGACGAACCATGTTGGCCTGATTTCTTTAACCAATCGTACAAATTCTAAAAATAAAAAATTATTTTTATTGTCCATGTTCCTTGTCCGTGTATTAGATAGGGAAAAACCTTGACATGGTGGTCCTCCCATAATTACAAATACTGGACGTTTTTCAGAAATAAGATCAGATGATTTTATATTCTTTATATCACCTTGGTGTACTTCTGCCCCCTTGTGATTTCGCAAGAAGGTTTTAGCTGCACTTGGATTAATTTCCACAGCATGGCTAATCTTTATTCCAGCCATTTCTGCGCCAAGACTTAGACCTCCTGCACCAGAAAAAATATCTATTCCGTACAGCATCGTTTCTGTTATTTTCTATTGCATTTATTATACTTTAGAGTTTGTTCTAACAACATTCTATTAAAATGATTACAAATAAGCGACTTTCTTTTATGAGAATTGCCAAATTCTGACTACAAAGGTATGGAATATTTTTGAGAGGCAATTTGAAATAGCCATTTTTCTTATCTTTATTTTTAGTACAATCTTTGGGACTATGGCAAAATAGAACATTTGGCGTTAGCCCCTTGGATTTGTTAGAATTGATAAAATACAAGGTATTGAAAATGAGATTTACATGAGTTTACTCTCGAAAATGGCTTGCCCGAATCCCGATTATAAAGCGACAATTTGCAATTATGACATACGGTCAAAAATGACACCAAGAAGTGTCATCGTGTCAAAAAGGTCAAAGTGTCATTGACATTTCAGGATTTGCAATAATGCCCGTGCGCCTCTTTGCGGATGAACTCACGTGCGCCTTCTCGCAAGAACCTTTTGACGGTGGATTCTGACAGGCCGAGCTTCTTGCCGATGACAACGGCTTCGAAGGTGGTGAACGATTGGGGCAAGAGGGAAAGCAACTCGGTGTGCCGTAAGTCCAATACTCCTGTCTCCATTTCGGGGGCTATGCGGCTTTCCATTGCACGGAAGTATTCTGTCAACCAGATGGCGCGTTGGGCACTTTCTTCATCTATCTCGTCCATTCCGGCTTCTCCGCAAATGCCTCTCATTACCTGAATAATCAGACAGAAGCGGATAAGGTAGGTTTCCAGTTTGCCACACAAGGCTTTCTCCGTTTCGCTTTCCGAGTCTGAATAAATACGGCTGTTTACTTCGTTTTTCCAGCTTATCAACCGATGTTTCGCTGCCGATGAAAAGAAAAGTTCAATGGAGTTTATTCTTCCCTCTTGTGCAGTAGGCGGCTTTATGCCGTCTACCTTTCGGATGATATGCTCCCATTCCTCCAATACATCTTCCGGCATGGAAGTTTCGTTCCAGGAAGGCATGGCTGAAATATGCGGATAGACTTTCAAGAAGCGGGAAGAAAAACCGTTCAGGGAGCGTTTGCCACCGAACAGCGTGGAAATCATACCGGGTTGTGTCGAGCCGATAATGGAACAATAAGGCTGTGACAGGAATATGTACTCATTGTTCGACTTCCGGGTATATTTGAATGGCGTGCCGCTGAACAGGCTCAGAAAATAGCTTTCATCCGAACCGTTGTAACGGTTGAAATTGGAAAGCAGGCTGTCTATCTCGTCATTGTAGATAAGCACGCCACGGGGATTGTCACGCATGGCTGATATGAGGGCTTCAATGGTAGAGTTGACCACCACATGGCACTTGCGCTGCGGCATCTCCATCTCTTCCGGCATGGATTGCTGCTTGCGCTGTTTGGCGGTAAGCCGCTCCCATTTACGATACTGCCTGATTTCTTTTGTATAGACACGGTCATAGGACTCGTCCAGTTTCAAGAGAGGTGTAATGGCTTGGCGCAATGGCGGTGTCTTGCCGCAACTGGGCGGCCCAACCAACACCATGTAGATGATAGGACGGCTTACCCATCCGGTCATGAAACGGGCCGACCACGTGTTGCCCATAGTAGCAGCAAACACGGTCAGGAAAGCAGAGGCGGTGAAATCCATTTGGTAATTCTCGTACTTATGCAGTGAGTCCACTATGTTACGAATGGGCATAGGGAACACACTGAGAGGGAAAATAATAGAGTTGTCCATACTTTTAGATGATTTGGTTACGTTTACCGAGTGCCTTGCGCACCTCATATTCGGGATAAAGCACCTTGTTGCCTGTCTTGACTGGTTTAAGAATGCCTTTCTTATCCCAGTGCCACAGAGTTGCATCGCATACACCGAACAAATCTTTCACCTCTGCCTTGGAAAGCATCCGCTCCTTACGGGCAGTTTCCACCATAGTGCCGAGTTCGTCCTTGGCACGGCGGATAAGTTCATCCGAGAATGCCTTCAGGTCTGCGGCATCCATTTCCACTTTCACATGGGCTTTGCCATCATTGAGGATATTGAATAAATCGTCCATAATATCTGATTACCGTCTGGGTTAAGGCCGGTTCTGCCGACGGATTGAAGACAGAAACGCCACCGCTCCAACAGGGAGTGATGGCGCAAAGGTATATGGCAATCAGCTGAATTAAAAATAAATAAGAGTTCGTTCGGTTCGCGACTCCGAAAACGAACTGAACGAATTGAAACGAATCGAATTCAGGTATCCGATGGTGTATCTATAAGCAGGACTTCTGCCTTTATCGCATTAATGGCAAAGCGGTGTTCGAGTTCGTCTTTGCCGTACTGTTTTCGGTTGGGCGAAAGATTTTGCAGGTAATTCACGCTTTTCTGCAACTGCCGTATACCAACTATGGTATGATTTGGAAACGATGCACGCATTGCATCCACAAATCTGGTCAATGGCATCTTGGGGCTTATCTCCCCTGTTTCAACAAGGGCAATATACAAGTGGGCAGTGCTCATCCCTGTACATCGGCGGCTTGCCCATTCCCCGATTCTTTTCACCATGCCCTCATCTTGAGAGGAAAGTAAAGTCTGGAAAGTATTGTCCTTTGCTATTTGGTTATAGGCTTTGCAATGCTCACGATATTGCAGATGACGCCTTTGGAAGAACTTATCCCAGAACAATTTGAGCAAAGAGGAAATCATGCTTCTGTACTTGCGCTTATTTTGCGCCACCATCGCCTTGCTCAATTCATTGACTATCAGCTCCGGCGACTCGCCATATTTAATCCATGCGGCCATTGCCATCCTGTCATCTTCTTTTCCCTTGAAGTAGTTGGCAGCGAAACCGGACACTGAGAGGGTTTCCAATAGAGAGGATGCCTCGAAGCGTCCGACAGCAACCATCTTTTCTATTTCTTTCTTAAAGGCAGGCGAGGACAGAAAGGCTTCCTCACCCAACTTCAAGATTCCACAGCTACCTTGTTCGTTCATCTTGGCGGCGAATTGTGCATACTCTTGCGGATGTGTTTCCATCCACTCCCTAACTTCATCTTTATCGTTTTTACTCATAATCAGATGCTTTGAATGTTTGAAAACGACAAAGGTAAAGGCTTTTTATTGTGCAAAAGAAATGCACAACACTTTTCTGCAAGACAACTTCAATCTGAATCCTTGGCATGTGCAAAAATTACACATGTACTATTAACATGTTTTTCAAAACACGTCCATTCTCGTCTGGTTGGCTATGGCATCAATCTCGTCCGCTATTTCATCTGACGAAAGTTTTATGTAGTCCATGAAAGTTTTCTGCGTCTTATGTCCGCTTACGTGCATCATCTGTAAGATGGTGTACTTGTGCGTCAGATACATGTTGGTGATACCGCTGCGGCGTGCCGTATGTGTGGTGACACAGTTGTAACGGGGCATCATCACCTCTCCCTTGCTGTTACGTTCCACGATGATTTTCCCGTCTTCTTCCTGTTTCTTTTGCTTCATGGTCAACTTCGTCCGAACCTTCACAGCCAATGAGGGCACGGTTTCGGATAACTCTTTAAGGATTTCCTTGATGTATCGGTTGAGAATGACATCAACCACGGAAGGCAGGTTATAACTGTATTTCTCACAGATTGCCTGCAAGTTGGGATTCATGATGGGGATTTTCACCTCCGTATGTGTTTTCTGCTGTGTAAGCCGGATGATGGGTGTGCCTTTGGCCGTTGTTGTGAAACTGTCAGGGGAAATGTTGTTGTAATCACTCACGCGCTGGCAAGTGTAACAGCCTACCAGAAAGATGTCACGCACCTGTTCCTGCAATCCCGTCAACGGCATTTCATACAACGCTTGAAGCTCTGCCGAGGTCAGGTATATTTCAGCGGCCTTGTCCTTCTCGTCTATTTTCTTTTTTGAGAAGCATTGGGTGGCACGGTTATTATCATGTACGCCATCTGTGTAGGCATAGCCGACAAGTGCCCGAAGGGTGACCAGATATTTGTTTTGCGCCGTAATCATATAGTTATGCTTTTCCATGTAAGCAAGGAATCCGGCGGCAAATTCACGGTTCACCATTTCCCATGTATATTGGTGTTTCTTGTCAAAGTCGCCGTATAATCTCATGAAACTGTGCCAGGACTTGGCTGTTCCTGCTGAGTACCTGTCATTCCCATTCAAACGTTTTCCCGACTTGATGTCGGCGCAGAACCGCGAAAGATAATTCCATATCTTGGCCTTCTCAGCCTCGATGCCCTCCTGAATGAGCCGTTCCTGTTCCTGACGGATATGCTCTTCTTCCAACCTCGCTTTCTCTTCCGCCTCTTTTTGCGCCCGTTGGATTTCATATTTATTGGGGTCAGAGATAGCCAATATTTCCGACTTGATACGTTGCCTGTCAAATTGGGGAGCGGACATTTCACGCTCCAACATTACTTCTATCCTGCCCAGCTTGTCATGCAGCTTGGGATTCTGTTTGCGATGGCGTGCCAAAGAGTCTTCATCGGCAACGGCTGCTTTCCATTCCGCCACGCCGACCTGAATACGTGTGGTAAACTGCACGTCAATCCTTCTGTCAGGAGCCTGCACCCTTACAAAAAGGGTGGCCTTTTCTTTATTCTCGTCCTTTTTGAGAATATAGAATCTGGAAAGCGTTTTTGCCATAACTCAATCGTTTAATAATGGATAATGTTACGACTGCAAAGTTACTATTTTTTCTCAAAAGTTACCTATAAAGTTACCTATAAAACTTGCATTGATTTAAATCGCGCTATATTTAATCGAATTAAAAACATTTGATATATAATACATTAGCAGTTAAACTAATAGAATACGCTTGATTATAATTTAACTTTAATAGTGCTGGTGGCACCACTTGATAATCAGAGAGTTACAGCAATATAGCTCTCTTTTTTATTGTTTTTACTCATTGTTTTAGCCACAATATACGCAATCTGTGTAAACCAGCGTGTAAACCGTGAGAATTACAGTAAAAGCAGTTTGTTACAAGTCTAAGTTACTTAGCAACAATGAATCACCTCTAATGTTGAGAGTGACAAAAGACAGAAAACGGAAATATGTCAGTCTTGGCATATGTAGAATCACAAAGAAATTGTATCTTTATTCCGAAATGCCATAACGGTATTTTAAAACGCAATAAGAGGTTGCTTTCCAAGTGTGGCGAGCAGCCTCTTTTCTTACCAAGAAACCACTATCGAATAAATATCACGCCAAAAACACGCCAAAAAACATAAAAGAAAATCGCTAACCATCTAAACATATGATAATTAGCGATTTGAGTCGTACTCGAAGCGGGACTTGAACCCGCACAGCCATTACTGGCCAAGGGATTTTAAGTCCCTCGTGTCTACCGATTCCACCATTCGAGCAGCCTGTCAAAAAGAGCGGAAAACGAGACTCGAACTCGCGACCCCAACCTTGGCAAGGTTGTGCTCTACCAACTGAGCTATTTCCGCATAACGGATGCAAATGTAGGGACTTTTAGGCTACCTTCCAAACATTTCACCCGTTTTCTTTCAAGGCCTGCCTGAATTTTGCCGCAGGATTTTCTCTTCTTTAACCAATAAAAGGAAAGATACTGCCCAAGCAAATCCACAGTTTTTCATTGTCATCGCCCCAGAAGTGCCTTCTCCGCATCTTCTACGGTCTTGAAGTTAAAGCCGTCCAAGATCTTTACCATCAATTCTTCTATCCGGTCATTGCACAAGTTGCCAATGCTCCCTTCATGCGTGTGATGCACTTCCTTGCCATGCGTAAATCTGCCAGCCTCTATGTCCAGCCCCACCTTCTTGTAAGCGTCACGGAACGGCATCCCATCGGCCGCCAGACGATTCACTTCTTCTACACTGAACATATAAAGATATTTGTCATCATCAAGGATATGTTCATTAATCTTTATCTTGTCCATAATATAGGTCGACATCTGAAGACAATCCTCCAGTTCATCAAAAGCAGGAAGAAATATTTCCTTTATAATCTGATAGTCACGAAAATACCCCGAAGGAAGATTATTGATTATCATCATCACCTGCTGAGGCAACGATTGGATCTTATTGCATTTTGCACGTGTCAGCTCAAAGACATCAGGATTCTTCTTGTGAGGCATGATGCTCGAACCTGTCGTGCACTCATCCGGAAGCCTGACAAATCCGAAATTCTGGCAACTGAACAGACAGGCATCATATGCTATCTTCGACACCGTACCAGCAATAGAGGCCAAAGCAAACAACACGTTGCGCTCCATCTTTCCGCGTCCCATCTGCGCATAAACCACATTATAGTTCATGGAGTCAAAGCCAAGCAACCGTGTCGTCATCTCCCGATTCAAAGGAAACGAAGAGCCGTATCCGGCTGCAGACCCCAACGGATTCCGGTTGCACATCCTGTATGCTGCCTGCAAGAATGTCATGTCATCTACCAGGCTCTCCGCATAAGCACCGAACCACAACCCAAATGAAGACGGCATGGCTATCTGCAGATGTGTATATCCCGGCATAAGCACGCCTTTATAACGGTTGCTCTGTGCAATCAAGACACGAAACAGACGCTCAACAGATTCTGCTATATCCTTTAAGCGCGCCCGCGTAAACAGTTTGAGATCAACCAGCACCTGATCATTTCGGGAACGTCCGCTATGAATCTTCTTCCCCACATCCCCCAAATCACGAGTCAGCATCAACTCAACCTGAGAATGAACATCTTCCACTCCATCCTCTATTACAAATTCGCCGCGTTCGGCAGATACATAAATTTTTTTCAGCCCCTCCAGCAAAACCTTCAGTTCATCAGGCTGCAGTAGGCCGATGCTTTCAAGCATCGTAATATGAGCCATCGAACCCAGCACATCGTATTTAGCCAAATAAAGATCCATTTCCCGATCACGTCCCACGGTAAACCGGTCAATCTCGGCATTCACCTGAACATTTTTCTCCCAAAGTTTCTGAGCCATAATATCTTTTTTATGCAAACATACAAATCAATAAGGCAGCACGGCCAACATATCAGCCAGTTTTTCCACACCGTCCTGCAAAGGCTTGGACACCATCGCTTTCATGAACATGTTCACCTCAGCGCGAATGGTCACTTTAATCTTTGCCTCGCTGTCTGAAACGGGCAGAATCTGAATCCAGAGGTTCAACGGGACCGGCGTCTTGTCACCTTCAAACTTGATGCATTTCATCGGCTCACGCTCAATGATCCGCAAGGACAAAGCAATGCCCTGAACTTTTATCGTAATGGAGTCCTGGTCGAAGCTCATGTCCTCCAGTTTCCCTCCCGACTTTTCCTTAATCTCATCCAAACGGTCATGCACCGAGTTCAAATTATTCAGATCCGACAATTTATTATATACCCGTTCCTGACTATAAGGAATATGCTTCACGCTACTTTCAAATTGTACAGCCATATTTTAAATAAAATACCAGTCCATAAAATAAAAAAATTGTCATCCCAAGTAAAGCTGAACACCCTACTCAAGATGACACTTATTTCACATTTCCGAAGCGATTCAACTTACGATTACTTACCTGTCCAATGGGAAGGATCTTTTCTCCACGCCTGCAGTACAGGAATGTCTTCTTCATCAATATAGTCAGTCTTCAATGCCGCATCCAATACCGCATTGTAGTTGGTCAATGTAACCAGTTCCACTTTTGCATTCTTGAACGCTTCAACTGACACGTCAAAGCCATATGTAAACGAAGCGATCATTCCAATCACTTCACAACCGTCGCGACGGATAGCATCCACAGCCTTCAGACTGCTTCCTCCGGTAGATACCAGGTCTTCTATAACAACCACTTTCATGCCCGGACGAAGCTCTCCTTCAATCAGATTTTCCAATCCATGATCCTTAGGGCTGGAACGGACATAAACAAAAGGAAGATTCAGTTCTTCCGCAACCAGTGCCCCCTGAGCAATAGCTCCTGTTGCAACACCGGCAATAGCATCAACATTGCCGAACTTCTCAAGAATAATACGGCAAATCTCCAACTTTACAAAATTACGCAGTGCGGGATATGACAATGTTTTGCGGTTGTCACAATAAATAGGTGATTTCCATCCGGAAGCCCACGTAAACGGATTAGCAGGCTGGATTTTTACAGCCTTCACCTTCAGCAATTTTTCTGCGAATAATCTTTCCAAAGCTTTCATAACTCCAATTTATCTGATAAATTTTTCGCAAAAATATGGAAATACATCGGGAAAAGAAAATTTAACTGCTTTATTTTTATTAAAAATGAACGGATTACCCTGGAATTTATACGTTTTGTCAACACACAAACACAGACGAAACTGCAATCTGACAGATGCCGTAAAAAACAACCGGAACAATGTCTACGGCATTCAAAATCTCCCGTCATTTCGTCCAGGCCAGCGTCACGACACTGATCCGTATGCCCTCGATTTCCGAAAGTACATCTGCACATGCCTCAATCGTTGCCCCTGTAGTCAGCACATCATCTACAAGTACCACATGCTTACCCTTGAGCAGATTGCTGCCCGGTGCCAATGCAAACAGATTCTCCGTATTTATCCAGCGTTCAAAAGCTGACTTGCGGGTTTGGGTGCGATTGTTTCTCAAACGGCACAAAGCATCTGCCAGCACCGGTTTGCCGGCCACTTCCCCAATGCCTTTTGCCAACCATTCACTTTGATTATACCCTCTTTTATGATAACGTTTCGGATGGAGCGGCACAGGAACCAGGAAGTCTGCCTTATCGAGAAATCCCACATCCAACAGCCTGCCGGCCAACAACATGCCCATTTTAAAGCACACATCCTTTCTTCCTAGATATTTCATTGAAGCAAGAATCCGCGACACACTTCCTCCATGAGCATAATAATAAAGGGCAAAAGCTCTTTCGATCGGGAAACGCCCCCAGAAAAGCATTTCCATCTCATTCCCGGGAACACCCAGATCCCTTGTATAAGGCAACGACGACAAACAGGAAAAACAAATCAAGTCTTCCGAAAGGCAAAGCTTTTTCCCACAGACCAGGCAAAGACGAGGGAAAAACAACTCCCTGAAGTCAGTCCAGATACTCATCCGAAACACACTGTTTGATTTGCTGCATGATTTCATCCATCGTAAACCCACGTCCGACAGCAAACCGTATCAACTTCCGGTTACGATCATAATCAGACACAGCCTTAACAGTCTTCGCCTTCTTCTCCAACAAATTCCTCAGAATATTCCTGTATTCCTCCGCATCAATTTCGGCAAGCCCCGACTCAATCTCCCCGGAGGACAATCTTTTCATACGCAACGCCTGCACAATCTTCATCCGCCCCCATTGGTCAAAGCGATATTTATCGCGCACAAAGAAACGGCAATAGCGGGTTCCATCCAGAAACCTTTCTTTGCATAAATGTTCCACGATGCGTGCAGCCATATCCTCGTCCGCCCCCCATCTCTTCAGTTTCTCCTCCACATCCGAAGGGCAGCGCTCTGCCGCCACGCAATAAGCCTCAGCTTTCAGCGCCAACTCTTTTTCTGTATATTCTTTCATGGTTTTACAGCCTTTATCATACGGTTATTTCCAAACGAATCTTTCCTGAGTTCCACATTCTGATAACCCAAACGAACAAGCAGGTCAAACGTTTCCTTTCCGTATGCACGATTTATTTCAAAATAAAGGCATCCGCCTTTGTCGAGGATAAACATCCCCTGCCGCGCTATTTTCCGATAAAAAAGCAAAGGGTCGTCGTCCGGAACAAACAAAGCCTGTTCAGGTTCCCAATCAAGCACATTCCGTTCCATTCCCTCACGTTCCTTTTCAGTTACATAAGGAGGGTTGCTGACCAAGACATCGACATGTATTTCCGGAATCCCATCTGCAAGCACATCCACCCTGTCAAAAGCAACCGTCACACCATTGTGCCGGGCATTCGACGATGCAATCTGCAGTGCCAGTTCTGAAACGTCCCATGAAGTTACCGCAGCATCTGCCAAACGCTTGCCTAACGTTATTGCTATGCATCCGCTCCCTGTGCCTATATCCAACACACGGCAACTTTTACTCCCCGTCCAGTCAGCACAAATCCAGTCAACCAGCTCTTCGGTTTCCGGACGTGGAATCAAAACTCCCGGAGCAACACGAAATACAAGTCCTCCAAACTGACATTCGCCCAATATGTACTGCAACGGTTCATATTTCATCAGACGATTCAGAATATCTTCCAGCTTCTCTCTGTCCTTCTGAGGAATTTGCGTATCTTTGCCTGTATAAAGCTCAATGGCAGAAAAATGGAAAACGTCCGCAAGTATCCATTTCGCCATGGCTGAAGCTTCTTCAGCCGGATAATAAGGCATTAATGTTTCTTTAATATGTAAATATATGGGATGCATAGCATGCAAAAGTAAACATAAAAACTGAAGGAATATGACAAACGATGAAAAATATATGCACAGGTGCATACAACTTGCCGGAAACGGATTCTGCAATGCCGCTCCGAATCCGACTGTAGGGGCGGTCATTGTCCATAACGACCGTATCATTGGGGAAGGCTACCATATACGTTGCGGAGAAGGCCATGCGGAAGTCAATGCCATCGCCTCTGTCAAAGACGAAAGCCTGCTAAAAGATTCTACAATCTATGTCAGCCTGGAACCTTGCTCCCACTACGGCAAGACGCCTCCATGCGCCGACCTGATTATCAGTAAAGGAATTCCAAGGGTTGTTGTCGGCTGCATCGATCCGTTCTCGCTTGTATCCGGACGAGGCATCCAAAAGCTGAAAGATGCAGGAATTGACGTGAAAGTCGGCGTATTGGAAAAGGAATGCAAGAACCTGATCCGCCGCTTTATCACTTTCAACACCCAAAAACGCCCTTACATCACCTTGAAATGGGCTGAATCAGCCGACGGATTCATTGATGCCATTCGCGATAACGGAAAACCGGCAATCCTGTCAACGCCCCTCACTTCCATATACGTCCACAAACTGCGGGCGGAAAACAAGGCAATCCTTGTGGGAAGGCGCACGGCACTGTTAGACAATCCGTCGCTCACAGTACGCAACTGGCACGGCAACAATCCCATACGGGTTGTCATCGACCGCAAGCTGAATCTCCCCGAAACGCTCCATCTGTTTGACAAGACAGTCCATACGCTGGTCTTCACAGAAAAAGAGCGGGCGGAAGAAACCAACCTCACTTTTATCAGAATCGACTTCGGGCAAGACATCATCCCGCAAATTCTCACCGAACTTTACAACCGGAAAATACAGACATTGCTCGTAGAAGGAGGGAGCATGCTGCTACAGTCTTTTATCGATGCAGAACTATGGGACGAGATTTACATCGAACATGCCCGGACAAAACTGTACGAAGGAGTTGAGTCCCCCCGTGTTTCATCCGGGCATGCCTCAGTATTCTTTTCCCGCGGCAGCTCAACAATACAGCATTACGTCAGAAACGGCAACTGAGTCCTGCCATAAAATAGAATCCTTGCTGCGGATATCCGTATGCAGTAAGATAATTCTTGTCCAACAAGTTATTCAGGCGGACGAACACATTCATCCGCTTGAACAGTTCATATTCCGCACCGACACACAAATTGTTGACCGCATCCGCCTTTTTTACGCCGGCAACCTCATTCCTGCCTTCGTAATGATAATCAAGGGTGACATGCAGGTTATCCACGACTTTCCCTCGTGCTGCAAAATCTAAATCGAACTGCGGTTTCAACAGAAGAAGACCGTCCATCTCTTCGGGGACATCCCATGCATAATAGTTTCCGGACAATGTAAAATCGATCCAGTCCAAATATGCATAAGAGAACGACATTCCCGCATAAGCTACTTTTGCCTTTTCCTGCGCCAGCCCAGCATACCCAAACGGCGAACCATCTTCCAATCCGGGCAGCACAAACAAATCATTTTCTGTGATCCGGTACCCCCCCTGCAGTTTAAAGCCAAAACCCGCCAACGGCGAAGCCTTCAAGCCTAAACGCACGTCCAAAGGAGTGTAAGATGTCAAGAGCTGTCCATACTGCATCCAATACGGAGATACATGGTTCAAGCGGCGGAAATCATTCAACTCCGTGCCGCCGGTCAGATGCAGGAACAGTGTATAGGAAGAAGCGAAGGTATAATCCAGCATTACATCCGGCGCCCATTTCACTCCGCTGCCATTGGCTGTCTGCCAATCAACATGCGCTCCAATCCTCAGAGCCAGCCTGTCATTCTTCAAAGCATAATAAGGATTTATCTGCAACAGGGTATAGTCCTTCATAAACAACGAAGCGTCGTACATGACATTGTCCATGCAAAACCCGATACCGACCTGCTGCTCCGGATTGATGGCACCAGCCATATAACCCAGCGTGTGAATGATTTTTTCAGATCCGCTTCCCATTGCAAGAGCATCGTATTTCCGGTCGAAGCTTCTGAAACCGGTCTGAACGGCAAACTCTACCGGCAATTCCTTGCCGTGCGAAGCAAGCCCTACGTAACCTTCACCGATCATGAAATGCTGGCGGTCCGTCGCCTCCGCATTACCCGGCAAGGTTTCTTCCGAAGGCATATAATTGAATACCTGAGAAGCAAACGCACCGCCCATTTTCAATGACACATTCCGGAAATCATGCCGGTAATCCAGCGAAGCGTCCGTCTTATAGAAACGTGAATTCCAGTCGTCCAAAGCTCCTGTCCGCGACAAATTCCCGTTCCGGCCATACATTGACGCCATCACTCCCAGTTGGTCTTTGTCCGATATATTCCACAGATAACTTCCTTTCAAATCAATATTGCCCAAATTGCCGTATGCCGCGCGCACATATCCGCGCGGTGCCTTTCCCTGCACAAATTCAGGCAACATCGGCGCCATCGGATCCGAATCCCATCGCTGAAGCAGATGCGGTGCCGTCGCATAGTCAATTTCCTGTTTTGCCACCGCAGGCTCCTCCATATTCGGCAGCACATTGATCTTGAAGGCATCCATCACCTCCGGGTTATATTGGTTTTCCACCACCACCGTACGGTTCAATACCGAATCGCTAACCGCCTGCTTCTGGGCAACAACACCCTGTGCTGCCAACAGTCCGCCGCAAACAAATAATATTTTAACACGTTCCATCATTTACTCTACACTTTTAAGTTTGGCCAATCGGGTTTCAATCATCTGCGCGATGTCATCATTCGCCTGATAGTTCTGCTGCAATGACAAAAGATACTGCTTGGCTTCCATGTCCTTGCCCAGTTTCATATACACATCCGACAACAGCACAAAGCTTCTTGCCAGCCAGTAAGCATGAGGCGTACTGACTTCAATATAATCCAGCACTTCCTTTTCAGCTTCGCCTGTCTTTCCTTCATTAAAATACAGCTGCGCTACCAGATACTTCGCCTCTGCACCGTATACGTTGCGTGTATCAGCAGACAAGACTTTCAAGTCGGCTATTCCTTCGCCCGTTCTCCCTTCCCGCACAAATGCCTTCGCGCGGCAGTACAACGCTTCATTCTTGATTTCCGGCAACAGTTTGCTGTGGGCCAGCAAAGCAGAAGCCGCAGAGATGATTTCTTTAGTGTCTTTCAGTGCGCTGCTGCTTCTGAGTGCTCCAAGCTGTGCCTGAACTCGCTCTTCCTCTGATGCCGAACGGTCGGCCAATAGCTTGTAAAGCCCCAAAGCCTTCGAATAGTCTTTGTCTTCGTATGCTATCGCCGCACTCATGGCCAGTGCCTCACCATAATACTTGCTTCCGGAATATTTCAGCACTTGCTCCAGATAAGTCAGCGCTTCCCGATAATCCTTGTGCTGATAAGCGATCAGCCCCAAATAATAAGAAGCGTCCGTACTGAACGCACCCTGCGGGAAAGACTGCAGATAGCGCACAAAACTTGCTTTAGCCTCGGCTACGTTCCCACGCAAATAAACACGCTCGGCAGCCACATAAGTGAGCGAATCACGTTCGCTGACGTCAAACGAGCCCCCTCCGGGCAAAGCAGAAGCAAAAGCCAGATAATCGTCGACTTTGTTCAAGTCTACATAGATTGCCCGCAGGTCACGCTGTGCCAGACGGGCCTCTTCGCTCCCCGGATAATCAGAAATAACCTTTTTATAAGCAGCAATAGCCTCGTCATAGCGGTCATTCTGATAATACAGCAAACCGATCTCGTTAGCAGCCTTGCGCGACAAGGCACTTTCGGGATAATGCCCGAGCAGCTCTTTATAGCGTCTGATGGCATTTTCAGTGTCGTCCATCTGCACGAAAGCACGTCCTTGTTCATACAGTGCATCATCCATATACTGCGATTGGGGATAATCGGTAATCAAACGGTTCAGCGTCTGGATCTTACCAGAGTAGTCACGCTGCAACCCCTTTACAAAGCCTTCTTGAAACAAAGAGTAGTCACCCAACGAAGCATCCATCTTCACAGCCTGACCGTATTGCTTTTCCGCTTCCGCAAAAAGACGGTTATAGAAATAGCAATCTCCGATACGGTTATACGAGTCGGCCAGCACCGAACGGTTCTCCAGCAGTCCGCCGTCGACGCAACGCTGGAACCATATCCTTGCCTTGTCATACAGCTTCTGTTTAAAATAGACATATCCCATGTTGTATAAAGCCAGCCCGTATTCAGCAGTCCGTTTGTCAAGAGCAAACTCCATATAGAGCCGGAAATCATTGGCGGCAGAGGCATACTGCCCCATACGGTATTCCGATTCGCCTCTCCAATAATAGGCATCTGCCTTTGTCTGCTGGTTATACTGCCCCTGCTGGAGCGAGCGGGTGAAATAGTTTGCCGCACCTTCAAAATCAGCCTGCGCAAACTGCTGGGTCCCCATCCGGAACAGCAATTTCTGCTTGGCCTCAAGAATGCGCGGCCCCGGACTGGATATCTTGTCAATGGAGCGCAAGGCCGCTTCATAGCTTCGGGTATTCATATACACCTCAACCAGATAATTGTCCACCTTCTCTGCATAAGGAGAGTTAGGATATTCGTTCAAGAAACGCTCGAACACGGTGACCGATTCGGCAAAAGGCGAATACGATGTTTCATGGATGCACAAGGCATAATTATATAACGCCTGTTCACGGACAGCCGGATCAAAATTCATCGACGAAGCGCGCTCAAACGCCATACGGGTCTGATTCCGCTCTTTCAACTGAAGTCCGGCCAGACCGATGTGCAGATACGCATTCTGCGCCATCAGATCTTCCTTGCCTGTAACCTTTCCCAGGCATTCGACAGCCTTTGAATAGACTCCCGTCTTGAAATGACTCATGCCCAGTTTATACAAAGCATTCCGTTCGGGAGAAGAAGTCTGCCGGCAATAGCCGTCCAGCCAACGCACAGCCGACGCATAATCTTCCATTCCGAAAGCGGATTCTCCGGCAATACGCGCCATCTGCACGGCATACTTCTGGGCTGCATTGCGGTCTAAATAAGCCTCAGCCGTTTTTTTCGCCCGAACATAATCACCTGTTTTCAGGTAGATGTCCGCTATGTAGTAAGGTGCAAGCTCCGCATAGCTTCCGTTTTGCCCGACACGGAGAAAACCCTCAAGCGCCGGCTTATACTTGCCGCGCATATAGTCGATATAGGCAAGATTATACACAGCATCATCCCGATAGTCTGCACTCACCTCCTTCAGCACACTGAAGTCGAAAGCCGCCGCCGTCCAGTCTTCCGTTTTCAGAAAAGACGTTGCCCTTCTCAGCAGACATGCGTCGCGTTCCTCCGCGGGCAAAGCCTCCACCTCACATTGGCGGAAGACGGCAATGGCCTCACGATACTCCCCCTCAAAGAAATAAGCCGACGCAATCAACGAATAGACGCGATTGGCATAACGTGTTTCAGGATGCGCCGAAAGATAAGTCTTCAGCACGTCAATGCGGTCGGGTATACCCAGTTCGTAGGCTGTGCATGCCAGCATATAGTCGGCCTCATCGCGGAAGTCAGCCGTTTCCGCCTCGCTCACATACTGCGAGAGAGTCTGTCGGGCCGCTGCATAATCGTGACGGAGAAACAGTCGTTTCCCGTCGTTGAACAGACGTTCCGCTCCCGTCAATGGCTCAGTCTGCTGTGAAAAAGCAGCCACCGGCAAAGCGCAAAGCAGTCCGGCCGCCCATTTATATCCTTTGATTTTTCGTTTCATCTCTTTCCGTTGTTATTTTCTATGTTCTTCCAAAAAGCGGATCACTCCTTCACGCACCGAATCCAGTCCGAAATCCTCCGGATTCACCTTGTCAAGCGGCATCCAGAAAGAATCCGCCACGTCATCGTTCGCCTCGATCAGGCTGTCATCGGCCACCTTACAGAGGAAGAACTGGTCGAGCGTATGCACAAGGAATCCGGAATACAGATACGTGTTCGGCAAAGAAAACAGATACTTCGCCTCCGTTACAGTCAGCCCGGTTTCCTCTTTCACCTCGCGGCTCACTCCTTCTTCGCCCGTTTCGAACATGTCGATAAAACCGCCCGAGAGGTCAAGCGTGCCCTTGGCCGGCTCTTTTCCTCTGCGGCACACCAACAGTTCATTCTTGTGGTTCAAGATAAAGGCTACGGTTGCCGCACTTGGATTGAAATAATATACAAAGCCGCAATCGGCACACTTCTTTGATTTCGCGTTGTGTATTTCAAAATGCTTCGAGCCGCATTTCGGACAATACTTGAACAAATCTAACGGATGCATGGTTTCTGTATTTATCTTTAAAACTCCACAAATATAATGAATAAGAACAACAGATGCTACCTTTTCTTTATTTTATTCCCTTTCTGGAAGAAACAAGGTTTTGCGGAACTCCGGAAACAGCTGTTCCGTCCCGGAAGACAGAGCCGGAAAAGAAATTCCTTCCGGCATCCGCCAATCCGTCAAATCGCATATCTGAAACAAATTTTCCGCCCAAATAATATTTATTTCTGTCAAAATAGCAGATAAATAAAAAACTTTTTCTACATTTGCTTACAATATGATAAAAACCAGAACCATTTGAAATATGGAAAAGATTGATAAACTTGACAGGCAGATTCTGGAAATCATTTCACAGAATGCCAGAATTCCGTTCAAAGACGTAGCCGCAGAATGCGGAGTGTCACGTGCTGCCATACATCAGCGTGTGCAAAGGCTGATTGATCTGGGTGTAATTATCGGCTCAGGATATCATGTAAACCCCAAAAGTCTGGGATACAGCACTTGCACTTATGTAGGAATCAAGCTCGAAAAAGGCTCCATGTACAAGAGCGTAGTGGCTGAACTGAAAAAAATACCTGAAATTGTTGAATGCCACTTCACCACTGGTCCATACACCATGTTGACCAAACTCTATTCAACCGACAACGAGCACCTGATGGACTTGTTGAACTCGAAGATTCAGGAAATCCCGGGAGTTACCGCTACAGAAACGCTTATCTCTTTGGAACAAAGCATCAAGAAAGAGATTCCTATCCGCAAAGAAGTTGAATGATGGAGTGGATAAAAGCGCTGCATTTTGACGGAATCATTATCGGAATATGCACTTTCCTCATCATCGGGATGTTTCACCCGATCGTCATCAAGGCCGAATATTACTGGGGAACCCGATGCTGGTGGATATTCTTGCTTCTGGGCATAGCGGGAATCGCCCTGTCGCTGCTCACGAACGACATTCTGATCTCCTCTCTGCTTGGAGTATTTTCCTTCTCTTCGTTCTGGAGCATCAAAGAGATATTCGAACAGCGCGAACGGGTACTTAAAGGCTGGTTCCCTATGAATCCCAAAAGAAGGGACGAATACGGAGCAAAGACAAAGGATTGAAAAGATACGGTGTGCGGAAACGAAAGCCTCGCCCGCCCTTAAACTTCAACCGGACGGAATCTCAAAGCGAGTCCTTTTCAAGGCAAGCGGCAGCAAAATGCCGCCTTCCTCTGCAGAAAGGAAACGTTTCTCAACGATGAAAAGTGCCTTCTTCTCTGGAAAGAATTCAGCCAGCCCCTTAAAAAAGTCTATCTCCAGCCTAAAGATATACATCTTCAATCTGAAGATATGTATCTCCAGACTGGAGATAGACATCTCTAAGCCAGAGATACAGAATATCACGGACAATCGCCTGCTTTTAGCTGACATTCCATTCTTCTTGGCAAACGAACCGCAGCGTCTGCCGTTACGGATTATGCTTTAAAATCAGGCCGGACAATATTCCTGCAGCGGGAGTTCTCCTCTCAACGCTCCTATTGCATTCATGGCCAGTGCTCCCATCTCATCTTCACCGGGAATGACAACTATTGGAGCCAGCCCTTCGATCCATTCACGTATTCCTTCCACACAATAGTCGCTGAAAGCGATTCCGCCGGTCAGGATGATGGCATCAGTCTGACCGTGAAGCGCCACATGCATCGCGCCGATCTGTTTGGCCACCGCATAAAGCATGGAATCGAGCACCAGCTTGTGGTTTTTCGCGCCTGCGTGCGCCCAGCGGACAATGGTCGGCACATCGGTTGTTCCCAAATGAGCGATCAGACCTCCTTTGCCGTTCAGCATTTTCCTGATCTCCTTATAGGTATATTTTCCGCTGAAACAGAGATCCACAAGCTGGCGTGCCGGAACAGTTCCCGCACGTTCAGGACTGAAAGGACCTTCTCCATTCAGGGCGTTGTTCACATCAATGACCTTTCCGTGATGATGCGCACTGACTGAAATCCCTCCTCCCAGATGAGCCACCACCAGATTCAGTTCTTCATACTTTTTCCCGATCCGTGACGCATAGTTTCTGGAAACCGCCCGACTGTTCAAAGCATGGAATATGGAGATACGCGGAATCTCCGGAATGCCGGTCAGACGGGCAAGAGCGCAAAGTTCGTCTGTCACCACAGGATCGGCGATAAACGACGGGCAGCCCGCTTCTCCGGCAATCTCATCGGCAATCCAAGCCGCCAGATTCGAAGCGTGTTCCATATCCGCATTCCACAAATCGTGTTTAATGCGCTCGTTTATGCGGTACACTCCGCCCGGCGTCGGTTTCAGCAAACCGCCCCGCGCCACCACTGCGTCAAACTCCAGGCGGATACCCGCACGCGCCAATGTGTCCCTCACGTGGCTGCACCGGTAATCATACTGCTCATTGATATGACGAAACGCAGCCAGTTCCTTAGACGGATGGCTCAGGCTGTCCTTCCATAAAGGACCGCTTTCGTCATATACGGCCAACTTGGTTGAAGTTGAACCGGGATTGATTACTAATATTCTCATATATGACTATTGATCTTGTTGATTTCCCGCCAGACACGCCAACGCCAGACTGTAGTATTTGGAGTTCCCCGAATCGCTCCGCGAAGGAACAACCACCGGAGCAATCGTTCCGGTCAGCATTCCCGCCATATTCGCATCGCCGAACAGCGACAAAGTCTTATAGAATGTGTTTCCTGACTCAATGTTCGGAAAAATCAAGATATCGGCATTCCCGACCACCGGCGACGAAAGCCCTTTGATGTCACCGCTATGCTTGTCGCATGCGGTCTTGGCATCCATCGGACCGTCTATAAACATTCTGCCGAATTTTCCTTCAGCGGCCTCCTGTTTCAAAGCCGCATAACTCAATGTATGCGGAAACTTCTCGTTGATCTTTTCCGTACAATGGATCAATGCCACACGCGGTTCGTCATTGCCGAACTTACGGCAGACAGAAATGTCATTCATGATCATGGCACGGAACTGTTCAAGCGTCGGACGAGGGATGACAGCTGCATCCGAAAAGAAAAGCAGCTTATGATAAAGCGGCACCTGAGCTACTGCCACATGACTCAGAACACCCCCTTCCGGCAACAGGCCGACTCCTTTCTTCAGCACCGCGCGCAACAGATTGTCTGTATTGATAAGCCCTTTCATCAAAATATCTGCCTCACCTGTCCGTACCAACTGTACTGCCAGGGCAGCGGCATCATCAGGAGTGGCGACCTCATAAATCCGGATAAAATCGGGAGAAGCCGACCAAAGATGCCAGGCCACATCGAGATGGGCAGAGTCTGTCACCAGAAGATATTCGGCTATCTCTTCCCTCAAACTGCGTATGATCACATACTCCGTATGGGGATCGTTCGGGCAGACAACCGCTACTTTACGCCTTATTCCTCTGGAGCGCAGGCAATTTACCAACTGAGAAAGCGTTTGAATCATATCCATATCATCAGATTTTAAACAAATATGCAAAATTTATTCGGATAAATCCCTATATTTGTCCGAATAGCAGAAACATTTAACGTATGGCAACAACTTTATCTTTCGACATCAGCTCAGAATACAGCAACCTGCATAGCCGTTTTCCCAACCACAAAAAAGGAGCGCCGCTCATCGGAATTACCGGAAACTTCAGCGACGGCAACCTCACCTTGGCTCCCGGATACTATCAGTCGGTCATTCAAGCCGGAGGAGTCCCTCTCATCATCCCTCCTTATGAAGACATGCAACTGCTTCTCAACATGCTCGACAGTCTGGACGGCATCCTTCTTTCAGGAGGCGGCGACATCAATCCCCTCTTTCTGGATGAGGAGCCGAAACCGGGTCTTCACAGCATAAACCCTTACCGCGACAGGCAAGAACTGATGCTTGTCCGGCTGGCGGCCAACCGCCAAATCCCCATACTGGGCATCTGCCGCGGCATACAGATAATGAATGCCGCATTGGGCGGATCGCTCTATCAGGACATCTATAGCGAAACGGACGGCACACTGCTCAAGCACAGCCAGGATATGGACCGCGCATTTGCCTCACATACGGTAGACATCGCGGCAGACAGCCTGCTGCACCGAATCATGCGAACAGAAAAGCTCCCGGTCAACTCATTCCATCATCAAGCCGTCAAATCGCCGGCACCCGGCTTTCGCGTTTCAGCAACGGCTCCCGACGGAGTGATCGAAGCTATCGAAAGCACAGAATACAAATCCATGCTAGGCGTACAATGGCATCCGGAATGCTTTCTGCTGAATCATGACAAGTGCATGATGCCTCTTTTCGGCTGGCTGATAAAGGAAGCGAAATCGTTTCGTGAAGCCAAACGAATCCACAAACGGCTGCTTACACTTGACACGCATTGCGACACGCCGATGTTCTTTGACCGGAACATCAATTTCGCCGCCCGCGATCCCCAAATCAAAGTCGACCTCCACAAGATGACCGAAGGACGGCAGGACGCAACCATCATGGTAGCTTATCTGCCTCAGAAAGAACGCACGGAAGAAGCTCTGCTGGCAGCGACAGCCAAAGCCGACCAGCTTTTGGACGAGATTGAAAGAATGGCGGCGATGAACTGTACGGCAGTAGACATCGCTTATACCCCAGCGGACCTGTTCCGATTAAAGCGTGACGGAAAAAAGGCCATTATGCTCGGCATCGAAAACGGCTATGCCATCGGAAAAGATTTGAACAATGTGGAACGCTTCCGCAAGCGGGGAGTCGTATACATGACGCTATGCCATAACGGAAACAATGACATCTGCGGATCGGCACGCTACAACGACGAGAATCTGGGAGTCAGTGAATTCGGCGAGCAGGTAATCAAAGAAATGAACCGCGTGGGCATGGTCGTCGATCTGTCGCACGCAGGTGAACGCACTTTCTATGAAACACTGGAAATCAGTCCGCTGCCTCCGGTATGCTCTCATTCTTCATGCCGAAGCTTATGCAATCATCCGCGCAACCTGACAGATGAGCAGCTGAAAGCCATTGCACGGAAAGGAGGAACCGTGCAAATATGCCTCTACAGCGGCTTTTTGCACTCCTCCCGAGAAGCTACCATCTGCGATGCCGTCGAACACCTCCATCATGCGGTCAATATCATGGGCATAGACCATGTAGGAATAGGCAGCGACTTCGACGGCGACGGGGGAATCATCGGATGCAACGACTCTTCAGAACTTATCAATTTCACCCGCCGCCTGCTGTTCGAACGCTACAGCGAACAAGATATTCAGAAAATATGGGGAGGCAATTTTCTCCGGATTATGGAAGAAGTGCAGAAGCAGGCTGGAAGATAAAAGGGAAAGAAAAATCAGGCAAAAAACAAATCCATATACAAATAAATTATAACTTTACACCGATAAGACAAAAAGATATGATTTCATATAAAAACCTATTGGTAACATTGGCTTTTCTTTCGGGAAGCGCGCTGATTTCTTGCGGAAGCAGCAAGAAAAACAGCAGCCAGACAGAAGAGGCTGCCTCCCAAACGATTGTTCCGGCTCCCGCATTCAATGCAGACAGCGCTTATTCATATATCGCTGCACAGGTCAGCTTCGGGCCGCGCGTACCGAACTCTGCCGCACACAAGAATTGCGGAAACTATCTGGCCGGACAACTGGAAAAGTTCGGTGCAAAAGTATACAGTCAATACGCCGACCTGATGGCTTATGACGGCACCATCCTGAAAGCACGCAACATCATCGGTTCATACAAGCCGGAAATGAAGAAGCGGGTGCTGCTCTGCGCACACTGGGACAGCCGCCCCTATGCTGACCAAGATGAAGAAAAATTCCACCAGACGCCTATCGACGGAGCCAACGACGGAGCAAGCGGCGTAGGAGTCTTGCTGGAAATCGCACGGCAAATCCAGATGAAAGCTCCGGCAATAGGCATCGACATCGCTTTCTTCGATGCGGAAGACTACGGAATTCCCGAGTTCTACCAAGGGACTTACAAATCCGACACATGGTGCCTTGGCGCACAATACTGGGGACGCATCCCCCATGTCAGCGACTACAAGGCACGCTTCGGCATTCTGCTTGACATGGTAGGAGCCAAAGACGCCACTTTCTATTACGAACGTTTCTCGGCACGTACGGCCAACAGCCCAATGAAGAAAATCTGGAAGATGGCCGAACAACTGGGATACGGACGATACTTCATCAAACAGGAAGGAGGAGAGGTGACAGACGACCACGTCTACGTCAACCAGTTCCGCCAAATCCCATGCGTTGACATCATTCATTATGACGTGCAGGGCGATACGGGGTTCAATCCGACATGGCATACAACAGACGATACGATCGAACATATTGACAAAGCAACACTCCAGGCTGTAGGACAGACCGTAATGGGAGTAATCTACAATGAAAAATAATCAACATAAAACGAACGACAATGAAAACGATCAATGAACTTCAGAATGAAGTAATAGAGGAATTCAGCGACTTTGAGGATTGGATGGACAAATACCAGCTGCTCATTGACTTGGGAAATGAGCAGGAAGCCCTCGATCCCAAATATAAAACCGACCAGAATCTGATTGACGGATGTCAGAGCAGGGTATGGCTTCAGGCTGATCTCGTAGACGGGAAAGTCATCTTTCAGGCAGAAAGCGATGCGCTGATCGTAAAAGGAATCATCGCGCTGCTCATAAAAGTGATATCAGGGCATACGCCAGACGAAATTCTGGATGCAGACCTGTATTTCATTGAAAAAATCGGTCTGAAAGAGCACCTCTCACCGACACGCAGCAACGGGCTGCTGGCCATGGTGAAACAGATGCGTATGTATGCGCTTGCGTTTAAGGCAAAAGCGCAAGAACAAGAAACAAACTAAAACAACACCGTATGAAAGAATTTCTCCGAAGTACATTAGCCACGATTGCGGGCATATTCATTTGCGGATTCATTTTCGCCATTCTGGGAATCACAACAATGGCAGGGCTGCTGGCAACATCTGCCACAGAAACCGTAGTGAAGGACAAGTCTGTCTTTACGCTCGACTTGCAGGGGGTGGTTGACGAACGTTACCAACCAAGCCCCATCGACCAGTTTCTGGATGACAACATGTCTATGACTATGGGACTGGACGACATTCTGGCTTCCATACGCAAGGCCGAAAAAGACAAACATATCAAAGGAATATACCTGAACAGCGGAGCATTGGTGTGTTCCAGCGCCTCCCTGCAAGAGATACGGAATGCTCTGGCTGATTTCAAGAAAAGCGGAAAATTTCTGATTGCATACAGCGATGCTTACACACAGGGGGGGTATTATCTGGCGAGCGTCGCCGATAAGGTTATTGTCAACCCGGCCGGAAGTCTGTCATGGCATGGTCTGGCTGCCGAAAGTATGTTCTACAAAGATCTGCTGGACAAAATAGGCGTAAAAATGCAGGTTTTCCGTGTCGGAACTTACAAGTCGGCTGTAGAACCCTATATCGGTACGGAGATGAGCCCGGCCAACCGCAAGCAGACACAAGCTTTCATTCATTCAATATGGAACGAGATGCTGGAGGATGTCGCAGAATCACGCAATGTAAGCAAAGACTCACTGAACGCACTGGCGGACAGAAATATGGATTTCCAACCGGCACAGACATACATAGAGAACGGACTGGCCGATACGCTGATGTACAAGGATGAGGTGCTGGCCTACCTGAAATCATTGACAGAAACAGAAGAAGATGATGAACTGCGCACTTTGACGCTGGAAGACATGATCAACGTTTCGTCCAAAAAGCCGAAAAACAAAAGCGGAAACATTATCGCTGTATATTATGCAACTGGCGACATCGACAATGGCAGCTCCTACGATGAAGGCATCAATTCTGAGAAGGTATGCAAGGACTTGCGTGACCTGCGGAAAGACGAACATGTAAAAGCTGTAGTGCTCCGCGTGAATTCTCCGGGTGGAAGCGCATACGGATCGGAACAGATCTGGCGCGAAGTTTCACTGCTGAAAGCTGAAAAACCGGTAGTCGTATCAATGGGCGATTATGCAGCCTCCGGAGGTTATTATATCTCTTGCGCCGCAACAAAAATTGTAGCCGAACCTACGACGTTGACCGGCTCCATCGGTATTTTCGGACTGGTTCCGGACATCTCACAACTGATGACTGATAAACTGGGGCTCCGCATCGACGGGGTGAAGACCAATAAACTTTCCGACCTTGGCAGTATGGGACGCCCGCTGAACGAAGAAGAAGGCGCACTGATCCAGCACATGGTAAATAACGGATACGAACTCTTTACCAAACGCTGCGCAGACGGACGAGGCATGTCTGTTGATTCCATCAAAAACATTGCAGAAGGACGCGTCTGGACAGGATCTATGGCAAAAGAGCTGAATCTGGTGGACCAACTGGGAGGACTGGACACGGCAATATCTCTGGCCAAAGAGCTCAGCGGCACGGACGAATACAACCTGATCTGCTATCCGGAAAAGGAAGATTTCTTTACCAGTCTGATCAGTACGGGCAAAGGACGCTACATCAAGAGCCAGCTGAAGCAGGCTTGCGGCGAATTCTACAACGAACTGCTATTGCTCAAAAACATCAACAAAGCAGACCGTCTGCAAGCTCGCATGCCGTTTGAACTGCACATCCGATAAAACCAGGAATCCATGCACAAGAACAAGCCCAAAATATATTGGGGGCTATGGCCTGTCAGTATGCTATACGGAATCGGAGCAAGCATCCGCAACAAACTTTTCGATTGGGGAATGCTGCGCTCCCGCTCCTTCCCGTTCCCGCTGATATGCATTGGAAATCTGACGGTAGGAGGAACGGGAAAAACTCCTCACACGGAGTATCTGATCCGTCTGCTGAAAAAGGAGTTCAAAGTAGCGGCATTAAGTCGGGGATATAAACGGGAAACAAAGGGTTTTGTGCTTGCTTCCTCATCAAGCACGGCTGCCGAAATCGGAGATGAGCCGTTCCAGATGGCACGCAAATTTCCAGACATTACAGTAGCCGTAGATGCAGACCGCTGCGAGGGCATCAATTTGATACAAGAGAAATGCCCGGCAACTGAAGTGATTCTGCTTGATGACGCTTTCCAGCACCGTTATGTAACCCCCGGACTATCGGTTTTGCTGACCGACTACAACCGCCCGATTTACGAGGACCAGCTATTGCCGGCAGGAAGGCTGAGGGAAACACGGAACGGTAAAAAACGCGCAGATATGATCATCGTAACAAAGTGCCCCGCCGGATTGTCTGACACGGAACAAGAAAGTATAAAAAGGAAACTTCAGCCTCATTCCGGACAGGAAGTTTTGTTTACAACCATGAAATACGGCAAACTACAGCCTCTGTTCGCCAATGCCGCCGAACGTTCACTCGACAGCCTGAAGAAACAGGAAGAGATTCTTTTGCTGACAGGCATTGCTTCACCCGATGGTCTGGCAAAAACATTGAGGACACATTGCGACAAGGTTCGCCTACTGGCGTTTCCCGACCATCACGCATTCGACAGGCAAGATTTGCAAAAGCTGGAAAGAATGTTCGGGCAACTGACGGCAGACAGAAGGCTAATTGTTACGACAGAGAAAGACGCGGCACGGCTAAGAATGCACCAATTGAGCAACGTGCTTAAAGAATCGATCTACACACTTCCTATAGAAGTGGAATTTATAAATAAACAAGAAACTATATTTAACCAAAAAATAATCGAGTATGTTAGAAAAAATTCAAGAAACAGCAGCATTCATCAAAGCTAAAATGCACACTCAACCGGAAACAGCAATCATTCTGGGAACCGGGCTGGGCAGTCTGGTACAGGAAATAACTGATGCATACGAAATCAATTATTCGGACATACCCAACTTCCCTGTGTCAACCGTAGAAGGACACAAGGGAAAACTCATCTTCGGAAAACTGGGAAACAAGGATATAATGGCCATGCAAGGACGTTTTCACTTTTACGAAGGCTACTCAATGCAGGAAGTAACCTTTCCGGTACGTGTCATGCGCGAACTTGGCATCAAAACCTTATTCGTTTCCAATGCAGCCGGAGGCATGAATCCCGATTTTGAAATCGGAGATTTGATGATTATCACCGACCACATCAACTTTTTCCCGGAGCATCCGCTACGCGGCAAGAATATCGAATACGGTCCTCGCTTCCCGGATATGAGCGAAGCTTATTCAAAAGAAATCATTAACCACGCATTGGAAATCGCCAAAGAAAAAGGCATAAAGGTACAGCAGGGAGTATATATCGGCACACAAGGCCCAACCTTTGAAACGCCTGCAGAATATAAGATGTACCATATCCTCGGCGGAGATGCGGTGGGAATGTCAACCGTTCCGGAAGTTATCGTTGCCAACCATTGCGGAATCAAGGTTTTTGGAATCTCCGTTATTACAGACTTAGGCGTAGAAGGAAAAATTGTGGAAGTTTCGCATGAAGAGGTGCAAAAAGCAGCAGACGAAGCGCAACCACGCATGACAACCATTATGAGGGAACTTATTAACAGAGCATAAAAGACCATGCACGAAGGACAAAGAACAGAAATCTCAACTCTAGGCGAGTTCGGCTTGATCAAGCATTTAACTCAAGGCATCAAACTTCAGAACCCGGAAACGGTTTATGGTGTAGGAGATGATGCTGCAGTCATGAACTTTTCAAACAAACAGGTGCTGATGACCACAGACCTGCTGATGGAAGGCGTTCATTTTGATCTGGTATATACTCCACTGAAGCATCTGGGATACAAAGCGGCAATGGTAAACTTCTCGGATATCTACGCAATGAACGGTACACCGAAACAAATAACAGTTTCGCTGGCCATATCAAAACGTTTCTGTGTGGAAGATCTCGAAGATTTTTATGAAGGATTAAAACTGGCCTGCCAACTACACCACGTTGACATAGTAGGAGGCGACACAACTTCATCAGTCACGGGAATGGCAATTTCCATCACCTGCATCGGTGAAGCAGACAAAGGCCAAATAGTATACCGCAACGGAGCTCAAGATACAGATCTGATCTGTGTTTCTGGTGATTTGGGAGCTGCCTACATGGGGCTTCAGCTGCTTGAACGAGAAAAAGCCGTATTTAAAGGCGAAAAAGACGTTCAGCCGGATTTTGCCGGGAAAGAATATCTGTTGGAACGAATTCTGAAACCGGAAGCCAGAAAAGATATAATCGAGAACCTTGCCCAGGCTGGCATCAAGCCCACTGCCATGATGGACGTTTCAGATGGGCTTTCATCGGAACTGATGCATATCTGTTCACAAAGCAATACAGGCTGCCGGATTTATGAAGAAAGAATTCCAATCGATTATCAGACCGCTGTCATGGCCGAAGAGTTCAATATGAATCTAAGCACTTGTGCCTTAAATGGCGGAGAAGACTACGAGCTGCTGTTCACCGTACCTTTGACAGCGCATGAAACGATTTCTGAATTAAAAGATGTCAAGATAATCGGCCACATTACAAAACCGGAACTTGGCTGTGCTCTCGTCACTCGTGACGGCAATGAATTGGAGTTGAAAGCTCAGGGGTGGAACCCTTTGAAAGAATAAGCCGCAAAAAATCACATCACAGCATCCCAAGGCAATGAATCCATTGCATTAGGATGCTGTTTTTCATATCAAGAGAGCCGTAAAAGCAAAAAAATCATTTTTTCCTTTCTAAAAGTTTGTCAGTTAAAAAAAATGCACTATCTTTGCAAGCGCAATCAAATAAGACAGCAAGGTGCCATAGCTCAGTTGGTAGAGCAAAGGACTGAAAATCCTTGTGTCCCCGGTTCGATTCCTGGTGGCACCACTTTTACAAAACGAAAAATCATGAAAACCGCTGAAATACAGTTATTTCAGCGGTTTTTTCTTTATGTACTGTCCGCAAAAATATGCAATTTGGTGCAATAAAAAATTGCTGATTCGGTGGCTTTTTTTGAGTCCCATGAAAAAACCACCGATATGTACCATACTTCACTTATTCTCAACGATTTGCGTGAATCATTTTCAGGGATGAAATTCTACATTTGCATACCCGACTGAATGACGGATGAAATACAACGTCTGCTATAGGCTTTCTTATCCGATGATAATGATTGTACCTACAGGCGGATAATAGTAAGAGAAACAAAAATCGGTGGTTTTTTAGAGCCGGCAATAATAAAAGCCACCGAATTTAACATTTCTCTCCAGCCATCCGCTTCATTCAGGATTGACGAAATAACCGAATGTGCAACTTCAAAAAGAAAATGATCATGAAACAAGGAACAATGAACATTCTATTTTTCGTTCTGAAAACAAAACTGCTGAAAAATGGCGAGGCTCCAATCCTAATGAGGATTACCATCAACGGGCAATATGAAGAAATAAGAATACAGAGAAGCGTTCCATTAAAGAACTGGAATCCGGCCAAGGGATGCAGCAAAGGAAAAGACAGGGCTTCCATCGAATTGAACAACTATATTTCCGCCCTCACTACACGCGCATACGAAAAGCACAAGGAGCTGACCTTTGAATCGGCACTGATAACTCCAAAGACGATATTAAAGCGTGTGTTCGGAAAGGATGAGACTGTCCGGACGTTGCTTGGAACAGTCAAAGAAGAAATTTCCTCTATGGAAAAGGTTGTTGACATAGACTATTCTCCCGTCACCATCAACCGTTATAAGAATGTGCTCAGAAAACTTGAAACGTTTGTGCCGCGCTTTTATGAGAAGAATGATATTACATTCCATGAACTTTCCCCTGATTTCATCAAGGCTTTTGATGTTTTCCTGAAGACAGAAGCCGGACTGTGCCGCAACACAATAGTCCGCTACATGAAATGCCTGAAGAAAATCACCAATATGGCAATAGCCAAAGAATGGATGCGGAAAGACCCGTTTTACGGATATAAGATGGAACAGGACGAGACTGATCCGGTATTCCTGACAAACAACGAGCTTCAGGCTATAATGAACAGAAATTTCGATATTCCGAGGCTGGAGCTTGTCAAGGACATCTTTTTGTTTGCGTGCTTCACCGGTCTGGCGTTCGCTGATGTATCCACATTGAGACCGGAACATCTGGAGCAGGACAATAACGGTGACTGGTGGATAAGAAAAGGACGTGTTAAACTGGAGAGAAGAAGAAAGTCAAGTTCCATAGCCAATGTTCCGCTTCTTCCTGTTCCATTGGCAATACTGAAGAAATACGAATCACACCCGATATGTCTTAAACAAGGGACTTGCCTTCCTGTTGTCTGCAATCAGAAGGCAAACAGCTACCTGAAGGAAATTGCGGACTTCTGCGGCATCAAAAAGAATCTGACCACACATGCAGCCCGCCATACATTTGCTACGACAGTCACACTGGCAAACAACGTTCCATTACAGGAAGTATCTGCCATGCTCGGACATGCATCCACAAGAATGACACAGCATTATGCAAGAGTCATGGACAGGAACCTGAAAGACAACATGAATATAGTAAGGAGCAAGATGGGGCTATAGAGATAAACCTATCTTATACCTCGCATAACTGTCTGTAATAATATACAGAGACCAGGCGCTTTCAAGATGAAGTCATCCTCATTTCTTGCAGCAAAGATAGTTGTTTTTCCGAATGATCGCGCAAGGCGGCCCCTGAAGGGGCTTGGTTGCCTGTGAAAAAATCTTCCTCTTGCTGGCGCAAGAGCGTATTTTTTCACGGCAAGCCTTGCAGCAATCATCGGAAAACGAACTGGGGAACACACAAGAAATAAGAATGCCTACCCACGGGCAGGCCATGTATAACTCAATAAATGGAAGATTATGGAAGCGAACAATGTGGAAAAAAGGTTCAATGACTGGTTTACAGTGTCTTATGACAGGTTAAGAAATCTCGTTGGCAGATACGGGACACTGGATGAGGACAATTTTCATGACACTTATCTGTTTGTAAGAAAGCAGATGCTGAATCCGGAAAGGGAAATAACGGATTATGAAGCATACTTTATCGGATGTTACAAGAAAGCGTTCATGGCCAAGTTCAGGCTGGAAAGCAAATATGCCCATCCGGATGAATATTTCTTTCTTCGATGTGGGGAAGATGCGGATTTCCTTTCTCCGGATGACCTGAACAGCTGTGAAAAACTGGTGAAGGACATTCTTAACTTTATCAGAAGAAAGTTCTCCTATCAGGAATACAGGATGTTTACGTTGCGTTTTTATGAATCAGACTTTTCATTCAAGGCGTTGGGTAAATGTATGGGTATATCGGCAAGTGCCATTTCAGGAAGAGTAAACACGATCATGGATGCAGTACGGTCAAACCGGGGATTCTCATGGAGAAGCCAGATGCTGGCAGTAGAAGGATTCATATCCTAATCCGTTAGTTTATTGTATCACCCTTAAAACAGAAACTTATGGCACTGATAGTATATAACAAGGAAAACTCACGTCCGCAGCAGGTGGTTTATCAGGGGAAGCGGACAATCAACATGGACAGCAAGGGAACGGTTTACCTGTCAAAAACAATGTCTATTGAACTGGGGATTCTCGGTGGAGGACGGGTTAATTTCGCACACGATGAGGATACGGGAGAATGGTATATATGCCATACGACAGACAAGGACGGGTTCACTGTATGGAAAGATAAAAGGTGTGCCAGATTCTCTGCCGGATTCATCGTCAGAAGAATCATGCTTCAGGCAAAAGTGGAAAGGAAGACCGTACAGTTTATGATTGCCAAGGCTCCCATAGAGGTGGGAGGTACAGTATATTACAAGATTCTGCTTTCCAATCCGATTTTCAAATAGCAAGAAGAAGATGGCTCAGAAAGATCCATTATCAGATAATGGTGATGGATTTTTCCGGGCTATGTTGTTTGGATTTTTAAATCATACTATTTGGAGCATTAGGATATTGTTTTGTCAGGGCATTATATTGGCATAATACTATGTCCTGACAATATTATAATATGGGGGTACTATGTTATTGCAATATTATGTTGTTAGGGTATTATGTTACTATGCTACTATGTTATTGCAATATTATGTTATTAGGGTATTATGTTGCTATGTTACTATGTTATTGCAATATTATGTTTTTAGGGTATTATGTTGTTATGTTACTATGTTATTGCAATGTTATGTTATTAGGGTATTATGTTGTTATGTTACTATGTTATTGCAATGTTATGTTATTAGGGT
>ERZ894203.352-NODE-352-length-41885-cov-16.744848_pt1 | contig 41885 bp, 35 predicted proteins | sample MGYA00380286_ERZ894203 | MGnify/ENA primary metagenome ERZ894203 (study PRJEB32331, sample SAMN06328484) | human gut metagenome | biome: human gut microbiome; feature: stool | host: Homo sapiens | collected 2014-02-06 ... | reverse complement strand
TAAAATTTGTCTTGTCTATATAAAAATTATCTTTTTCCCGTATTGACTCAAAACTCTGATTTCCTATACTTATAACCTTTGCCATATGCACCCCTCCTGTTTATTTTCGCAATCCAAACTCAGCACTTAACACTATCCAATCAAGTAACTGAGAGGATTGCGAACATCCTCTTCATAAGCTATATTTTAACATTGAAGCAGTTTGATGTAAAGCAGTCATTAGAGGCTCCTACACTGCTGCCAATGCCTGCTCTATATCCGCTATAAGGTCAGCTTTATCTTCAAGACCGCATGATATTCTTATAAGTCCTGCCGATATTCCTGCTTCTTTTAACTGCTCGTCATTCATCTGTCTGTGCGTTGATGTTGCAGGGTTAAGACAACAGGTTCTCGCATCGGCAACATGAGTTTCTATGGCTGCGAGTTTAAGATTTTTCATAAATTTCTCTGCTGCCGCTCTGCCGCCTTTTACCTCAAATGATACTACGCCACATCCTCCGTTTGGAAGATACTTCTTAGCAAGCTCATAATATTTATTTGAAGGAAGTGTTGGATAATTTACATATTCTACTTTATCATGCTTTTCAAGGAACTCAGCAACCGCCTGTCCATTTTCAACATGTCTTGGCATACGCACATGAAGTGATTCAAGACCGAGATTTAATATAAATGCACTCTGCGGTGACTGAATACAGCCTAAATCTCTCATAAGCTGTGCCGTACATTTCGTAATAAATGCACCTTCTTTTCCAAATTTCTCGGCATATGTGATTCCATGATATGACTCATCAGGTGTGCAAAGCCCCGGATATTTATCTGCGTGTGCCATCCAATCAAATTTACCGCTGTCTACTATAGCACCTCCGACTGCCGCACCATGACCGTCCATATATTTTGTTGTGGAATGTGTCACTATGTCTGCTCCCCACTCGATAGGTCTTAAATTAACCGGAGTCGGAAAGGTATTATCAACGATAAGAGGTACTCCATGCTCGTGTGCAGCTTTTGCAAATTTCTCAATATCAAGCACTGTAAGTGCCGGATTTGCTATCGACTCTCCAAATACAGCCCGTGTATTTTCCTTAAATGCGGCATTGAGCTCCTCATCGGTACAGTCCGGGTCAACAAATGTAACATCTATTCCCATTTTTTTCATCGTAACCGCAAGCAGATTAAATGTTCCGCCATATATAGAAGATGATGAAACAATATGACTTCCTGCTTCACAAATATTAAACATCGCAAAGAAGTTTGCTGCCTGACCTGACGAAGTGAGCATACCTGCCGTGCCGCCCTCAAGTTTTGCTATCTTTGCTGCAACAAGGTCATTTGTAGGATTTTGAAGCCTTGAATAAAAATATCCCTCTGCTTCAAGGTCAAACAACTTCCCCATATCTTCACTTGTATCATATTTAAATGTCGTTGACTGATAAATAGGTATCTGTCTTGGTTCTCCGTTTCCGGGTGTATATCCCGCCTGAACACAATTTGTATTAATTGTATAATCTTTCATAATCTTTTTTGCCGCATATATTTATCGACTCTGTCAATTTTTTCTTCGTAACTCTGAGCATGACTTTCTTACCTACGCAAGCCGCACCACATATAAAACAGTAATCATAAATCAACACGGCTCCTCCTGTCCTTTTAATATTCTATAAACACTACAGACTTAGTAGTATTTTAAGCTATTATATCACAAACTCAGAAAAAAGAGTAAAAAAATACATCACCACAATGAGATTTTTCATCCAATGTTAAATCGAACGAAACACATCTTAATTATGGTAATGTATTTTTAATTATTATGGTATGTTTAAAATATCTTTTAAATCAAACGATGTCATAGGACGCATATTTCCGTTTCCTGCATCATGTTTTTATATGAATTTCACCTCAAAAGTGTACGGCTTGGTTACATCTTTAAATGAGGACAAAAAATTTTCAACAGCTTCTTTTGCATATCCATCTGATGTTTCTATCATTGTCTTTTCATCAACTTTTTTCCTGCAGTCCTCTTCAGCTCTTTTAAGTGCTTTTGTGGCTGCCTCCAAACTGTCAGACTTTATCCATGAAGTGTCATAAATCTGATAATCAGCCCCAATATTTGGTTCTCCTACAACTGCATGGGGCAGTGAAACGCTTATTTTTCTTTTTTTATCATCAATCTTAATTTCTGCTTTTGACATATCTACATACGATTTCACATAACCGGTATATTTGATATAAAACTCTTTATTAAAAAATCCGCTCTTATCTTCCATCTTTACTACACCATCATATATAACTTTTGAAACCGCAAGTTCATTTAATTCATTAAGCTGTCCGCTTATAAAACTCTCAGTAACAACATCACTTAACTTATCCCTGTTGTCAATATTTATTTTTATATAAAGTATTATAAATGCAGCACACATAACTGCAACTGTTATGGCTATCGTCCTGACTGTTATTCCATGGTGCCACAGACTGCCAGTCTTGACGGCATTGTTTTCTCTTTCATCATATGCGTTTCTTTTATTCATATTTCTTTCTTTTTTATCATGAACAGCTTTTTTTAACCTATCCATAATTTTCTTTACAGATTCCATAACTCACCAAATCCCATCTATATACTATTCTTTTGCATTTGTCATTCCTGATAATACAGTTTTAACAAATCTAAACACTACCTCAAAAAGTCACTCTTCACAATGCATCATTCCTGCCCGCCATCTGAAACATTTACATTTACATTTATATACTCGTCACCGTCAACAGATACACTTACTTTATATGGTTTTCTACATTTTTTTGCCCCCTCAAACATATCCTCAACAAGCTTTTTAGCTCTTATATTAGCTTTTTTTACCATATCTGTCTTATCAGTTTTTTCCCTACATTCACTTTCTGCCTGTTTAAGTCCCTGCATGACAAACTGCTTTCCCTCTAATTTATTCCACGAAACCTCATCCCATTTAATGCTGCTTTTTAATATGTTTATATCAACCGTATCTGCTGCCGGAAGCTTAATATCTATCGTCCTTTTATCATCATCAACCTTAACTTTCGCTTTAGAAAGGTCAACCCCGACTTTCACCTCAGCCTTATACTCCATTAGTGCAACCTCATCAAGGACATCTATAAACCACTTATTCCTCACCTCAGTAATACCACTATATGTCGTACTGAGCACTGCAAGTTCACTAATACCTTTCACCTTTTCAGAATATACATTAGAATAAGAAACTTTTGGTTCTGCCTTCTTTGCAAAATAAACTTTCAACAAAATCCCACCCGATACAAGAATGCAAATCAATACTATTACTATAATACATTTAATTCTTTTTCCAAATCCAAAAAAATATCTAAACAAAAACATAACATCCCCATTTCCAACAACCTCCCGTAATCAGAGAGTCTAAAAAAAACATTATATTGCACTCAACCATCACCAGAGCAGCCAACCTTAAATTAAAGTCAGTTACCACCGCTGACATAAATAATACCCCTATACTAACTTACCAAAAATATTTTGTCAAATTCATAAAAGTTCCAATATTCCATAGGGATGAATCCTTAAAGATTTTATTTGACGCAATTTCCGATTAATTTATACTAAAATATTAATTCTGTAAAAATATGCATCTGCCTTTTATTTTTCAAACAAACAGCAGGAACAGATAAAAACTCATCTGTCCCTGCATCAATTAACCTCTTATCAAAAATTACAATCTCATTATCGCATCCTGAGCAAGTTCTGACCTCACACATTCATCTGCAGACATTGATATCTGCCAGCAAAGCGGACTTCCATGCATATGCTTTGCCGCATAACTTAACCCATTTGTCCTCTCATCAAGAAACGGTTTATCTATCTGGTCAGGATCTCCCAGAAGAATTATTTTTGTATTTTTGCCTGCTCTTGTTATTTCCCCCGGAAGATACACTATATCATCATCAAACTTTTTTCTATCCTGATTGTTCCTCCCTGCTCAAGTTTAACACCCGTAAGTAAATTCCCCTGAATTAAGCTGATTTCTAAACGAAAGTAATGACTGCGATATAGATGCTTTTGCCGACTTTCATTCCGCAAAGGTGCACCCACTTTCTTAAAAAATGAATAATACAATTTTTATTGCCCGTAATAATTAAGTCACAAAAGCTTAATCACTATACCTGTATTTCGTATATTCACAACAGCTCAAATCACTTGGCATAAGGAACGCTCTTTCCTATTTTCTTAACGCTCTCACGCTCTATTATCTTACCCTGTATTGAAAAAACTCCCGCTGAATACAATGCATTCTGCATTTTGTGGAGCATTATATGAACAGCCCTTTTTGCCATCTCTCCTATGTTTATCTCATATGTCGTAATGCCTATATCAGCCTCCTGGTCGTACTCAAAATTATCAAAACCAACAACCGAAACATCGCCTGGAACTGAATAACCGGCTTCTTCAAGTTTTCTTATAATAAGACTCGCCGCTTTATCACAGTTGCAAAAAAATGCCGTTGGAACTTCTTTTGGCAAAATAAACTGCCTATCATAATTCATCTTGCCATAAATATTATCTCTATCGTCTATGATCCAATCCGCACGGTACTTAATCCCTCTTTCCATAAGTGCCTTGAGATAACCGAAAAATCGATCATCAATACTCGGTGTCATAAGCCTTGTTCCCACAAAACCTATATTTTTATGTCCCCTGTCAAGAAGATAATTTGTCATATTATATCCTCCGTAAAGGTTATTGCTGACAACATAATCCCCAGCTTCATCACCGTCAGTCGTATCAAAATAAAGAACCGGAAAATTCTTTGTCCACCCCTTAACGGCATTCATATATTTCTTTCCAAAAGCACCCATAACGATTATCCCATCAACTTTATTTTCAGATAGCAGCATCGGCATGATACAGTCATTTTCCTGTGAATAGTCAACTATCTCTATCATCGCAAAGCACTTTTTTTTAATGGCACGCTGCGATATTTCCTGATATATGTTCCAATAAAATGACTGTTTTTCCACTATATATCGCTCGGCAACGATAACACCGAGATTGTAACTTTTTCCTGCCTCTTTTTCTTTGTTCTGCACTCTCTTGACATATCCCATCTCATCAGCAAGTACAACTATCCTGTCTCTTAATTCATCACTCATACCTTTCTGACCGGATAAAGCCTTTGAGACCGTAACCGTACTGACACCGATTTTTGCAGCAATATCAGATAACTTTACTGCCTTTGCCATTTCTTTTTCCTCCAATTGCTATGATTTTTCCTGTCCACACCATAAATGATGCGACCGGCAACTAAGATTTTGCCTTAAGTCCTTCCATAACACCTCCTCTGTAAGCACATGAACATATTAACTTTAGCTTAAAAAACACCATAATTTAAGCAAATTGTCAATCTACCACATTTCAATCACTGTACATGGCATGACAGTTGGTGTCATGCCTGCGAGTGAATGGTAATGATTATTAATCTCTGCATTTTTGCAAATGGATTATCTCTGCCTTAAAATCTCCCCACGGTCTTTTTATGATAAATCCGCCATTCATAAGTGCATCTGCGTCATAGACCTTTCCATCTGTCTCATATTTTGCTGAAAAATCAAGTCCTTTAAGTTTCACACATCTGCTGTGCATATTGGGCTGTGCGAGCACCTGAACAAACATAACTATCGCTTCACTTTTATCCTTTGAGACTATCTCATAGCAATCAAAATAATGGTTGCTCTGGTATGATGCTATACGGTAATAATCTCCCTTCTGTATAAGCGGACAATACTTTTTGTAAGTCTCTACCTGTGAAGCTATCATATTCCTGTCCTCTTCAGGTATCTTTGTCACATCAAGCTCATAGCCAAAAGTTCCCGCCATCGCAATAATACCTCTAGTCTCAAACGGTGTGACCCTGCCGACTGTATGATTAGGGCAGTCCGACACATGAGCACCTATAACTGAAAGCGGATACATAAGTGCCGTGCTCTCCTGAATGGCAAGTCTCTCTATCGCATCGGTATCATCCGAGCACCATATCTGAGGACTGAAATACAACATTCCCGGATCAAATCTCGCTCCACCGCTTGAACAGTTTTCGAGAAGAAGATATGGAAATTCTTTTAAGAGTCTTCCCTGAAGCTCATATACCGCAAGTGTGTGCCTATGCATTATCTCGCCCTGTCTGTCAGCGTCAAGTACATTACTTCCAACATCAGTAAACGGACGGTTCATATCCCATTTTACATACTCAATATTCGCTGAACGCAAAATCCTAGCAACAGACTCATATACATATTCAACAACTTCTCTGTTACTGAGGTCAAGTATAAGCTGGTTTCTGACCTGCCCCGGCTCTCTGCCCTCGATATGCACAGCCCAGTCAGGATGTTTTTTGTAAAGTTCTGACTCAGGAGAAATCATTTCAGGCTCAAACCATATTCCAAATTTCATACCAAGTGAATTTATATTGTTGACAAGTTTCCTTAAACCGCCTTTTAACTTATCTTCGTTTACAACCCAATCACCGAGACTTGTCCTGTCATCATTTCTTTTTCCAAACCAGCCGTCATCTAGAACAAGCATTTCTATTCCGTGCTTTGATGCTTCTTTTGCTATGTCGAATATCTTCTTTTCATCAAAATCGAAATATGTTCCCTCCCAGTTATTTATAAGTACAGGTCTTTCACTGTAGACCCATGACTTTCTGATAAGGTGTTCTCTATATAGGTCATGGAATGTCGATGTCATCTTGTCAAGACCTGCATCAGAATAGACGGTAACAACCTCAGGTGCGGCAAAACTTTCACCTGCTTCAAGTTTCCAGCAGAATCCGTTTGGATTTATACCCATTCCAAAACGCTGCGTTCCAAATTGTGCTTTTTCCACAAATGATACAAAGTTTCCTGAATACACAAAGTTCATTGCATATACATCACCTGTTTCCTGCGTTGCCCCCTCTGATACAACAGCCATAAAAGGATGCTCCTGATGGCTTGATATACCGCGTGATGATTCAACACTGTGACAGCCAAATCCGACTCTCTGTCTGTCTATCCTCCTCTCCCTTGCCCATGAACCGTGAAGCGTTATGTAGTCATGCGGCTCATATCCAAGTTCAAGACACGCAGATAATACTTTTTCGATATATAACGGCTTATCACCATAATTTGTTATAACAGCACTTCTAATCACCGCATCGTTGCCCTCAAAGACAGAATATCTTAGTTCCACCTCAAGCTTTAACACATCATCTTTCAATGTGATGCAAATCGTCTGTGCACCATCGCCAAATGTTGCCGGAAGTCCATCAAGTGCTGGCTTTCCGGCAATTATCTTATATGAGTCATAGAAAAGTTCAACACCTGTCTTTCCGATAGTGTCAGCAGCTTCTATGCAGCTCTGCCTGAAATCTCCCATGCCCGCCGTCGGATATTCCATAGGAAGTCTGTCAAGGAATGATGATTTTTCTCCATAATTTATATGAATATCATTGAGATACTCCTGATCCATATCGAGCAGATACGCAAGATGCGTGCCCGAAAGTTTCTTTCCATAATAGATATGTACAAGGTATTTTTCATCAATTATCCCCATCACATAACTGTTATTTTCAGTATCAATCTTAAATATATTTTCTTTCCCGTCAAAAACTATCATAACATTCTCCATTCTATATAAATTTACTTTCAGCTAAAAATGTCTTTTCTCTCAGTTTTTTATTCTCTTATCTTCAGTCAAAAAACGATTTTTCTTTCAACTTAGTCTATATCAAATCTTCTTTTATGGCTTCAAGTTTTTTCTCGGCATCTTCGAGACTCTCACCCTTTACACCATAGTAGAATTTAATCTTAGGCTCTGTTCCTGACGGACGAACACAGCACCATGCGTTGTTTTCAAGTTCATAATACAATACATTTGATTTTGGAAGTCCGGTCGTGCCTGTCTCACCCGTAACCATATCCTTAACTTCGTCACTCTGGTAGTCACGCATTTTGAGCACCTTAAATCCACCCATAACCGTTGCCGGATTTTCTCTCTTTTCACGCATCATGTTCTCAATCTGTTCCGCTCCGTCTATGCCTTTCTTGGTGATAGTAAAAAGTCCCTCTTTATAATAACCATATTCCTTATACATATCCTGCATTGCATCACAGAGTGTCATACCTTTAAGTTTGTAATATGCTGCAACTTCACAAAGCATCATAACCGCAACACAGGCATCCTTATCCCTTGCATATGTTCCTGCAAGACAACCATAGCTTTCTTCCATTCCGAATATGTATTCGTATGAATTATTCTGCTCGAAAAGTTTTATCTGCTCGCCGATAAACTTAAATCCCGTAAGCACTTCCATAAGCATTACACCGTATTTCTCAGCGACTGCCTTAAGCATATCTGTTGTAACGATAGTCTCAACTATGGCAGCATTTTCAGGGAGTTCTCCTTTTTCTTTCTTTTCCCTTAAGATATACTCCGCAATAAGCGAGCCGGACATATTTCCCGTAAAGCTTACATATTCGCCTGTCTTTTCATCCTTAGCATAAACGCCAAGTCTGTCTGCATCAGGGTCTGTCGCAAGAACAATGTCTGCATCTTTTTCTTTTGCAAGTTCAAGTGCGAGCGTCCAAGCCTTGCTGTCCTCAGGATTCGGATAAGCAACAGTTGGAAAATTCCCGTCAGGCTTTTCCTGTTTTTCTACAACATAGACATCTGTCTTACCGTGTATATGTTCATTCTGTTTGTTCCTGCACCGATTACTCCTCTGAGTCCGCCCGTTCCAAACTCAAGCCTGCGATAAAATCTGTCCTTTATCTCTTCCTCATCATCCCTTATCGCAAGAAGTTCTTTCTTTGTCTCATCGTCAAAATATTCATCAGTACACCATTTTTCATATTCTTTTTTAAAGCCCATTTCTTCCCCCATTTCCGCAAAATATTGCATTGACATATTTCACTATTTAAATTTACTTAAATTTTCTCATATAATTACTTAAATGTCAAGTAAATTAAGTAATTATAGTCGCTTTAATTTTTCTTCTTATTAACTCATAAATTTATATGCCATCTGATTTATGAACCAGCCTGTATATGGCATTTGTCACCTTATCAATATCTATAGGCTTACTTATATGATCACTCATCTTTGCCTCGAAACATTTTTTTACATCTTCCGTAAAAGCGTTTGCCGTCATGGCAATTATAGGTATATTGTCTGTATAATCCATGCCCATTTCTCTGATTGCCATTGATGCTTCAAGACCATTCATCTCAGGCATCATTATATCCATAAGGATAACATCATATCTGCTATCCACTCCGTCTTCACAGGATTTTTTAATCTTCTCTACAGCTTCAAAACCATTATATGCCGTAGTAACGATTGCTTTTGCATCGTCAAGCAGAAATTTGGCTATTTCCATATTAAGTTCATTATCCTCAACGAGCAAAATATTTACACCGGTTATGTCTTTAGGAACACTTCTTTGTCTAAATACCGGCATTTCATCCTCGCAAACCTTAAATGGTATCTGGAATTTAAATGCAGAACCCTGACCGAGTGTACTTTCTACCTCTATAATTCCATCCATCAGTTCCACAAGTTCTTTAGTAATTGCCATTCCAAGACCAGTTCCATGATAATCCGTTCCCGCATCCGTATGTTCTCTTGAAAAAGGTTCAAAGATATGCTTTATGTAGTCCTCGCTCATACCTACTCCAGTATCTTTTACCGTAAAGCAATACATGGATTTTTCTTTATTCATAAATACTTCATCAAGCCACAATTCCGTTGTTCCATTCTTTTTATTATACTTAACTGAATTTGACAAAATATTAAGTAATATTCTTTGAATATGCAACGGACTCCCTACCACTTTTTTGTGCTTCACATTGAAATGCACTCCAACCATCACAACATCATTTTCCGCTGCCATCGTGGATAGAGACTCATAACAATTTGTCATAAGACTGCATATATCAAACCTTTCTCTTGTAAGTTCAGTCTTCCCACTTTCAAGCCTGCTCATGTCGAGCACATCATTTATAAGTGCTTCAAGCTGTCTCCCCGAATCATTTATCTTTTCAAGTGCATATAATATCTTTTCTTTATTATCAATGCACTTTCCAGCTATTTTCGCCATTCCAAGAATACCGTTCATAGGAGTTCTTATATCATGTGACATTCTTGCAAGAAATTCCGTTTTTGCAACATTTGCCCTTTTTGCTTCCTCATATGCTTTTGCAAGTAATGTCTGTGACTCAAGTTCTTTTCTCTTTTCCTCATCTATCTTCTGAATACCTACGATTATCTGTTCAACTTTTCCGGAATTATCCCTGTTTATCGGAAGTGCCGTTATCCTGCACCATCCAAGTATCGTGTCAACAAACTCCTCTGATATACTTTTTTCTTTTTCGAGCTGCAGAGCAATCCTGTCAAGATTATAAAACTTCCTCATTATATCCTGATATTCTTTTGCTACACACCTGTCTATTACTATTTCTATTGTCTTTTTCGCATCATACCCGGCTTCATCTGCCGGTGTAAACAGTGCAGCATCCTGATTTATGACTCTGACAGTATTTTTCTTTATATCATATGCCCAAACAACACTGTAAATACTGCTAAAAGCGTCAATAACCGCATATTGCTCACTAAGTACCCTCTTATGTTTTTCCTCTTTTAACTGTATATCCGTTACATCCTGATGATAACCTTTTAGTTTTATGCCATTTTTAAAATTTTTGTCACAGACACCACCGCATCGTACATATCTCTTCCCTAATTTAGGATGATGCCACGCATATGTACATTCTGATTTGCCATTTTTGACCATACTATCAACAGACTTCATCACCTGCTCCAGATAATCACTGTCAATCCGGCTGCTCCATTCCTGATACCTATACTGAGGCGTATCTTCAATTTTTATATCTAAAAGCATATTCATGGTTTTGTCCGCATACATACATGGCTCACTGTCATCGTGCAGTTCTATCGACCATATACCAATTCCGGCATTATATAAGGTATCTTCTATATCACCATAATCCATAATATGCATATTTTCACAAATATCTTTTTTATTATCGGACATACTTTTTCTCCCCATATATACTTTTTGCGGTCAACAGGCTTTAAAACACTCTGACCGCAAAAATACAATTTAATAGTTTAACATTGTCAATTTTCTTAATGTATATTGTATTTATTTCTCATCCATAAGTGGTCTTATCACCGTTACAACAAGAATAAATCCTGCTACCGTCACTACTGCCGCTACCACAAATACCGCATTTACACCATTTTTTATCAATGTCGTATTTGTCGGATCTGATGCTGTGCAGGCATTATATGCAACAGCAAAAACTGCTGCAGAAATAGTCTGTGCAAGTGAATTGGCAAAATTCACAAGCGATGTGCCAACTCCCATGTCATGCGGCTCTAATGCAGACTGTGCCGATGGAGTAATTGAAACGGCCCTGAAACTCTCAGCAATACCTGTTATTGTAAGTGCTGCAAAATATAATATTATTGATGTAGATGGTGTCGTAAATGCCATCATAAGCATAGGTATTGCTACAAATACTGTTCCAACAACCATAGCTTTCCACGCATTTGCCGTCTTTTTTCCAACCCAGACTCCGGCTATCGTAGGAAGTATAATAGTAAGAATTGTTCTTGGCATTTGCAATGCACCTGTAAGGCTTGCAGATGCTTTCATAACTTGCAATGCTCCAACAGGTGCATAAACATTCATCGCATTCTGGTAAAAATAACATATAAATCCTATCACAAGTAAAACTGTATATTTCTTATTTTTAAACAAATACATGGGGATAAGCGGCTCATTCGTTTTATTTTCAATTTTCACAAACAATATCAATGCTATAACACCGATAACAAAACCTGTTATAATTGCAGGATGTGCAAATCCCATTGATGAGCCAAAGTTAAGCGAAAGTAATATACCGCACAATGCTATCACCAGCGTTATGATACCCGGTATATCAAGTGATACACTTCCCTCATTTTTCTGATTTGGAAGATTAAAACCTATAAGCATAACTCCTGCTATAAGAGGTATGGCAGGCATTATTATTGCTGCTTTAAGCATACCCATATCAGTGAGCACACCAGCTAAAATACTGCCGCCAAATCCTCCTACCGCAATCGATGTTGCAAGCATCCCCATTGCCTTTGGAACCTTTTTTCTTTCATTTATCAATCCGGTTATAATGTACGGTGCAGCAGTAAATGCCCCCTGTGCAAGACTTATCAGAAATCTTAATATCATAAGCGGAACAAGTGAACGGACAAATGCAAATGCTATGCCACATACAGCACAAATGATTCCCGGTATAACAACTATATTTCTTCTTCCTATTAAATCTCCCAGTTTTCCGCCTATCGGTGTCATTATTGAAAGACCAAGTGCGGAAAATATCGAAAACAATCCGACATATCCCATAGCATTTACGCTCTCTAATATCGGTGATGTCAAAGTTGCAAAAACAAGTCCGTACATTGCTACAGAAAGCATCATGCATATGCATCCTGCTTGAACAAATTTTCTCTTTTTTTCCGGAAGCGGTATCGCCACCTGTATATTCTGTGTATCTGCCATATTTTTTCTCCCCGTACTTCTGATTTTTAGAATATTATCATCCACTCTATATACGCTCATCATACTCATTAAGCATCTGTATGATGGCAGATGCAAAAAACATTCTGCCACAACTGATATCTCAAATTACTATTTTTATTTATGTTTTTTTAGCCACTCCACAGCACAGTGTGCGAGACAGGCACTTCCTATAGGACATACATCCTCGTTAAATCTCGCCTTTGGATGATGTGCCGGGAACTCTCCACGCTCGTCCATGTAACCTGCTGACAAATACATAAATGTACTTGGTATTTTCTCAGCTATGACAGCAAAATCCTCCGAAGCACTTGCCGATACATCAGGATACGGTGTAAGTCCCGGTATATCAAGTTCTTTCATAAAACCAACTATCTCGTTTGTCATATCAGTGTCACATATAAGCGGCGGTACCTCCGAGATCATTTCTATCTCTGCTGAACCGTTGTAAACCTCAGCAGTCTTTTGTGCAACTTCTTTCATTCTTCTGACAAGCTTTTCTCTTGCGGCATTGTCATTTGTGCGGATAGTCCCCTGCAAAATGGCCTCCTCCGGTATGATGTTTGCTGCCGTTCCCGCTTTAAACTGACCTATCGTGAGAACACAGGCTTTTGAAGGATCACTCTCTCTGGCGATAAGTTCTTGCAAAGCAAGATGAACATGGACACCAATGTTTATCGGATCGACTCCAACATGAGGATATGCACCATGAGAACCTTTTCCCTTTATGATTATTTTAAATCCATCTACCGAATACATCATTGTGTCTTTTGAGTTATACATAAATATTCCGACGGGCATCTTTCCCGGAGAAACATGGTATGCAAGTGCTGCATCAGGCTTCGGTGCTTCAAGTATGCCATTTTCTATCATATTTTTACTTCCCTCAAATGTCTCCTCCGCCGGCTGAAACATAAACTTGACCGTTCCCTCAAGTATATCTTCGTTTTCCTTTAACATCTTTGCCGCCGTAAGGAGCATTGCTGCGTGAAAATCATGACCGCAGGTGTGTGCTGCTTTTCCGGTAGGGCAGGCAAATTCCTCACCACTTTGCTCCGGCATCGGAAGTGCATCCATATCAGCACGAAGTAAAAGCACTTTTCCTCCGCCTTTTCCTAAAACTGCAGTAATACCATATCCACACTCTTTGGGCTCTATGCCATATTCTTTAAGTTTCTCTATAACAAATGTCTTTGTCACAGGTATATCAAGACCCGTCTCAGCATGTTCGTGTATATAACGCCTGTTTTTTATAGTCTCATCTTTAAGTTCAACTGCTCGTTTATAAAAATCCATCTGTAGTCCTCCTCTTAGGTCATTTCCGAATTTGACATACGGAATTTACTTTATTTAATATATTTTACCAAAGCAAATATAAAAATACAAGAAATCACCAAAAATTTATTATCAAACGGTAACAGTTCAGCCATAAAAATATAATCGGTAATATCTGAGCTTGCTCATTGTATTGACATCAACCGCAACAGTTTGGTCTGAAACAAAAAAATCCAATCTGCATCTTATTTGCAAATTGGATTTTTAATCGATATATTTATTGAAACTTACAATTATACTGTTTCGTTTGCATCATTTTCTGTACCGGAATTATATTTTTTTAGTTCTTCCACTGTTTCTTGCAATCCTCTTACACTTGCTGCGACTGAATCTAATTCTTTCATGTCATTTTCACTCATATTGCTTGCTTCCTGAGTACTTGCTGTTACTTCTTCACTTACAGCAGAAAGCTGTGTAATACTCTCTACAATTCGATTATTTGATTCAAAGAGTCTCTCTATCTCTCTTTCAAGATTATCTGCACTTCCTGATAACTCCTCTGACTGCCTGCTAAGTTCATCAAAACTCTTGACATTTTCTTCAATAAGATCTTTTTGACGATTTGTTGCGGTTTTTGATCTCTCAATAAGATTTGCAGTAAGATCTGCATTATTGTTTAACTCATTAACAATCTGTTCAATCTGTTCGGTAGACTTTTTGGTCTGATCTGAAAGATCTCTTATCTGATCTGCAACAACCGCAAAACCTTTGCCCGCCTCACCTGCTCTCGCACTTTCAATGGATGCATTTAATGCAAGAAGAGTCGTCTGGTCTGATATCGAAAATATGACCTTTGTTATCTCCGAAACTTCTTCTGCCTTTGCTTTAAGCTCATTCATCGCCATCTGTACATCTCTTTCTACAGATTCAATATCTTCTGATTGATTTCTAAGTATTTCCATTCTTTTTGAATTATTACTCATCTGCTCTGATGAATTTTGAGCTGCTTTAACAACCTCAATCGTATTTTCTTTTGCTACACTGACAGCTTTCTGAATTTCTCCTGTCATCTCTGACTGTTCCTGAATACTTTCTGCCGTACTTAATATTCCCTGTGCTATTTCATGTAATGACTGATTTACATGACTTGTAGAATCCTTTAATGACATCATCCTTTCTGATGTTTCTTCTACTTTACCTCTGGTTGTATCAGCAACACCCAAAATATCTTTCATCATGGCACTCTGTCGTTTTTGCTCATCTCTCATCGTATGTATTGCATCATGATCAAATTGTTTGAGAACCCTTGTTGACCACTGAAAAAACAACATTGCCATAACAGCAATCACTATCATCATAAATTCTGACTGATTGAAATTTCCAACTATTATAATATCTTTTATGGCACGTATTACAAGTATAGCTGTTGCAATTATAACTATACTTGTATTAAACTGCTTATGATAATAAAGCATACAGCAAAATAATGGAGGGATTATATAAAGAATAACAAATTGAGAACCGTTCATAAAATTAAGTATCGCATAGACAAGCAGAAATCCATACAATATGACATTTTTTAAAATAACAGACGAATGATCTCTTATATACAATACCCAGTCTGCTATAAGACCGAGTCCCAGCAAAACTGCCGGAATTCCAATAAATCCGGCTCCTTGTTTACCCAATAAAATCTGAGTTATAAAGCCAAGCAATAAAAAGCCTTTTATTATGGACATACATACTATAACCATCTGATTTGTCTTTTTCACACGTTCTGTTTTTTTGCTGTACTTTCTGTATTTTACAACAATCTTTTCTTCAATTTTTTCCAGTTCATTTTTTTCATTCAAACTCATATAGCTTCTCTCTTCCTGCATACCTGTACTCAGACTATCGTTGGAAAGTATGCACACCCAACCTTAGCCCACACTTTTATATCATTTGTCTTTCGACTGTATAACTGTCAAAATTCCACTGTCAAACGATACATAAGCTTTATCAATGCCTTCAACAAATTCGTTACTAACTGTTCTGCTACTGCCTTTTATTACATCAACTCCTTCCAGTTCATACTTTAATCCTGATAATCGTAAATTTTTCACTTCATCCGTATAAGGATAAAATGAAATATATTTACTCCATATATCATCTTTATACAACTCTGTTTCCCCGTCTATAAGATAAATTTTATTGTAAGAATCAATGATATATGTTTCAACACCATTTTCCAATGCTTTTGATAATATTCCAATATTTGCGAGAAGATGATCAATCCTCCCTCCTGTTGCACCTATTATAATAATCTGTGACGGGTAATTTTCTAAAATATAATCAAGAACAAGCTCTGTATCTGTCGCATCTTTTTCCGCAGGATATCGTATAAACTGTGCATCTATTGAGGATTTTATCATTTTATTCATATATTTGTCAAGAATTCCAGGTGATACACTGTCAAAATCTCCCATAAAACAGTCAACTTTTACATCAAGTTTACATGCTGTTTCAAGTCCTGAATCAGCACATACCACCGTATCAAATTTATGTGATTTAAGGTATATACTCACAAAGTCTATGTCTGTTTTTCCTCCACTAAGAAGCAATGTTTTGCCAAATGTTTTATTATCAGTCATTTTCACTTATTTCTTCCTTTTCGGGCTTTGGAATTTCTCCTGTCTTTATCTGATGGCTCTTTCGCAACTCTTTTTCCATATAATACATCTCTTTTTGACGTTTCAACGCTTCACGCTGAATATCATATATGTATTTTATAAGCCTTTTATCTGTCTGCAAAAATACACAGCCATATGAATATGAATACTTACTTCCCTTTGTCGTTATATCGCTTTTTCTTACGACCTGTGCCTTAGCTTTTAATTGGCCGAATTTTGATGGAATAATAAAAAATACCGCATCATCCGTCTTTAATTTTATGTTAAGACAGATATTTATTCCTGTTTCACTGACATCCTTGATAAATCCCTGCACAAACTCCGGAACCGGTGTCTTATATGCTGCAAATTCAGGGTCATCAACATCCGGATAAGGCATTTCTGAAACTTTAAGTCCTGTTTTCGCATCCATATAAAAACCAAACATAGTCTCTGTATCAAGATCTACCCTGTATGCATTCCGTCTGTTAAAGGATTTCCCTTTATCCTTTATCTCAAAAAAATGAATAAGACTATTGTCTAGCTTTGCCATACCTGCCCGACATTCTTCCCATTTCCACATATTATCACTGTCTCTATAAACAACACTTATAGAATCCTCAGAATTAAACTTAAAAACTTTTCCTCTTGCAGCAATAAGTGTCACGCAGATCTTTTTTTTGTCAACATACTCTGCCTTACTGGTAAGTCTGTACCTATACCCCTCTCTATCAACAAATATTTCTACCGTTCTTCCTAAAGGTATATTTTCGAGAAGCAATTTAAAATTCCCCCTTTAATTTTCTTATATTTTCTTTAATATCACCGCCAAATACGGCAGTTCCGGCAACAACCCAGTCAACTCCGTTTTCAGCTATTTCTTTTGCATTTTCAATATTTACTCCACCGTCTATTTCTATCAGAAAATCAAATTTACTTTCTTTTCTGATATTGTCAAGCTTTCTAACTTTTTCCAATGAATCTCTTATAAATTTCTGACCGCCAAATCCCGGATATACACTCATCACCAGTACAACATCAACAATGTCCAAAAGACCTTCTAATTTTGACACTTCCGTATCAGGACTTATCGCCACAGAACATTTCATGCCTGCTTCTTTAATCTTTTCCAAAGTTGCCCTTACATCTTTACAGGCCTCATAATGAACCGTCAGAAGATCAGCTCCACACTTAGCGAAATCCTCAACATATCTTACCGGTTCATTTACCATTAAATGCACATCAAAAAACATATCCGTTATTTTCCTGATTGATTTTATAACCGGCATACCGAAAGATATAGACGGAACAAACTCCCCATCCATTACATCAATATGCAGCAGCTCAATATCACATTCTTCAAGCTCATGTATCTGTTCCCCTAATTTGCAAAAATCTGCCGAAAGTATTGACGGTGCAAGTTTACTTATTTTTTCCTCCATTATATAGAGTTCCTCCTGTGCTTAATATTTTCTTTTATTGCTAATTTCATCAAAAAATTGTCTGTAGTTATCATATCGTCCCTTTGGAATCCTGCCCTCATCAAGTGCAATCTTTACACTGCACTGTGGCTCATGTATGTGAACACATCCCAAAAACTTACAGCTATTTTTATACTCCTCAAATTCCGGATAATAATCCCTGAGTTCCTCTTTTTCAAGATTTGGAAGTCCAAGAGAAGTAAATCCCGGTGTGTCCATAATATAAATTCCGTCACCAAGTGAAAAAAGTTCAGAATGTCTTGTTGTGTGCTTTCCTCTTTTAATTTTTTCACTTATCTCACCAATCTCCATCCCTGCTTCCGGAAACAGTCTGTTTATTATAGATGACTTTCCTACACCTGATGGTCCTGCAAGTACAGATGTTTTGTTTTTAAGACACTCTCCAAATTCTTTGATTCCTTCGCCTGTAAATGTGCTTGTCATAAATATCCGGCTGCCGCACCCACGATAATTATCCGCAAGTTCTGCCAGATATTTTTCATCTGCATCATCTTTTTTATTAAAGCAGATAACTGTTGCAATCCCCTGTGTCTGCATCATAAGCAGAAATCTATCCAGCAGATTAAGGTTTGGCTTTGGGACTGATGCCGAAAATATCACAACAGCCTGATCCACATTTGCAACGGCAGGTCTTATTATGGAATTTTTTCTCGGCAGTATCTTTTCAATGCTCCCTAGCATTTTTTCCCTGTCAAGTATCTTAACTTCTACATTATCTCCAACTAACGGCTTTACTTTTTTATTTCTGAATATTCCCTTTGCTTTACATTCCACAACTCCCGGCAAGTCTGTATCAACATAGTAAAAGCCGCCTATTCCTCTTATAATCTTTCCCTGCATTACTGCCTAACCTTTTTAAATTCAACATTGTATGAATTACCAGTTGCAACATCGCCTTTATACAATGTTACTGTACCATTGTTCTCACTCCAGCCCTTTATTGAAAATTTCTTTGGAAAATCATCATAGGAAAGTGTTCCCTTATATATAGTCTTAGTCTTTCCATCCTGCTCAAGAACAAGTTTGATAACAGCAGGTTCATCATCCTCATAATCAAACGGATTGCCGCTTACCGTAACACTGCCCTCATAACTATAATTATATACTGGCTTTGGTGTTGGTTTTGCTGTCGGCTTCGTGTCAGAGCTTTTTGTTCCCATGCTGACTGTATAATCCACAACTGTTCCGACCGGAACTTTTGTGCCGGCTTCAATAGTCTGACCTACAACGATTCCTTTTGCATACTTACTTGAGTAAATATAAGAAACATTTGATGAATTTCCCGTAAGACCTCTTGCCGTGAGCCTGTCAAGAGCAACCGCCTCTTTTATACCAACGATATTTGGCATTGTAACATTATCACTCTCAGGACCTTTACTTAAGATAAGTTTTACGGATGAGCCTGATTTTACACTTGAGCCCACAACAGGATCCGTGCCACACACAAGTCCCTTATCAACCGTATCACTGTATTCTTCTGATGTTGATGAAACGGAAAGTCCCAAAGCTTCAAGTTTCTTTGTAGCATCATCCTTTGTAAACTTTGTAAGCTCCGGTATCGTAACACCACTGCTTCCCTTACTATACTTAATGGTTACGCGTGAATATTCTTCAACGCTGCTTCCCTCATCAGGACTCTGCTCTAAGACCGTATTTGGTGTCTCATCTGACTCCACCGGTTCAAGTCTCCACTTAAGTTTCTTTTCTTCAAGTATCTCCTGTGCTTCTTCAAGTGTTTTGCCGCTTATATCAGGAACTTCTACCATGCCTGCCTTAGGTTCTTCTGTTGCCTCTGCTGTTGTTTCTGCCGGTGCCTCCGTTGTTATTGAAGTCACATCCTTATCGTCTTTTCCTGAGCCCTTGCCCCACCAGCCGCTCACTTTTCCGATTATCAGAAGAATCACTATAAGAATAATAACGGCAACAACCACACTGCATATTTTTAATATCTTTTCAAGCTTAGGGTCTATCGCTTCATCATCGCCGATTTCTTCCTCCTGCGGTTCTATGTTCTCCTCCTGAGCATATCTTCCTCTTGATGCATCTCTTACTTTGTTTACATCGTCACTTGAAAATTTGATTGTAGGCGAAAAATCATCCTCATCATCTACAATATTTACATATGCCCCATCCGGCTCTGACAAAGATCTCTTAAGATCAGAAATAAGTGCCGCAGAAGACATATAACGCATATCCGGTTTCTTCTGCATACATTTCTGCACAATTTTTGAAAGGCTTAACGGTATATTAGGATCAATCTGTTGAAGTGGAACCGCTTCATCCTGTATATGGGCGAGGGCAACCGTGACCGTACTCTCTCCCTCAAACGGCACTTTTCCTGAGAGCATCTCATATAAAGTCACACCAAGTGAATATATGTCACTCTTCTCATCACTGTAACCGCCTCTTGCCTGTTCAGGACTTATATAATGAACAGACCCCATAGCATTTGATGTGATTGTATTTGATGTTGCCGCTTTTGCAATTCCAAAATCCGTTACTTTTACTTTTCCTTCTTTTGAAATGATTATATTCTGTGGTTTAATATCCCTGTGTATAATATGGTTATTGTGGGCTGCTTCCATTCCCTGTGCTATCTGTATTCCGATGCCGACAGCCTCTTTCACATCAAGCTTGCCCTTTTTCTCGATAAACTTCTTTAATGTGATGCCCTCAACAAGTTCCATGACAATATAATGAAGTCCATTATCCTCTCCAACATCATACACATTAACTATATTCGGATGTGACAATCCTGCAACGGATTGTGCCTCTGCCCTGAATTTTGCAACAAATTTTGCGTCACTGCTGTATTCCTGTTTCAAAACTTTTATTGCAACATATCTATTCAAACGATGACATTTGGCCTTATAGACATCTGCCATTCCACCCGAACCCACTCTATCAATAATTTCATATCTGTCACTGATCATCATTCCGGGATTAATCATACTTTCCTCCATTCTGCCATCAGGCATAAATCTCATTTATAATCTTTTTTTCCGGATGTATCCATCCGGATCCGGCTATATGTATTTGGTCTATATTTCAACCAAAATAACTGTAATATTATCTTTTCCACCATTCTCATTAGCTTTTTCAACAAGACTGTCTACTGCTTTTTCTATAGAGCTGCTATGACGCACTATATACTCTATATCATCATCCTCAACCATGTTTGTAAGACCGTCACTACACATAAGTATCTTATCATCCGGCTTTACATCTACCTCAAAATAATCTGCATGAACTGTCTCGTCAATTCCTAAAGCTCTTGTAATAATATTCTTCTGTGGGTGTATCCTCGCCTGACTTTCGGTGAGTTCACCCTTTTTGACCATTTCCTCCACCCATGAATGATCATTTGTTATCTGTTTTATATCATCACTTATGATATACAGACGGGAATCCCCAATATTAGCGATATATAATGTATTATCCATAACAGTGCATGCTACCATAGTAGTTCCCATGCCCTCATATTCAACATTTGCTTTTGCTTCTGCAAGAACAGCATTATTGGCGACCTTTACCGCCTCCTCCAATGTCGTTACCGGAGTTATACTTTCGCTGTTTTTTATGGATTCAGCCATTTTCTCAACACAAAGCTTTGACGCATAATCTCCTGCTTTATGTCCACCCATGCCATCTGCTACAATAAACAGATTTTGGAAACCACCAACTGAATTTTCATTGCAGTAAACGGAATCCTGATTCATGGCTCGTTTGCTCCCGATATCAGTCTTTGCATATGCTTTCATCGTCGTTTCCTCCTCGTTCTTTATTTCTAAGCTGACCGCAGGCGGCATCAATATCCCTGCCCATCTCTCTTCTTATAGTAACATTTGTGTGATTTTTTTCAAGTAGCAATTTAAAATTCTGTATGTCTGCTCCTTTAGAACGCTGTCCCATTCTTCCCTCAACCGGATTTAACGGTATGAGATTTATGTGGCAGTTAAGCCCTCTTACGAGTTCTACAAGCTGCATCGCACATTCCCTGCTGTCATTTTTTCCTTCTACCATACTGTATTCAAAGGTAATTCTTCTTCCTGTCATGTCAACATAATAGCGGCACGCATCAATTATCTCATGTATCGAATATCTGTTGGCTATAGGCATCATTTCACGTCTTAATTCATCATTAGGAGCATGAAGGGAAATAGCTATCGTTATAGTCAGTTTTTCATCGACAAGTTTTTTTAATCTGTCAACAAGACCGCAGGTAGATAAGGTGATGTTTCTCTGACTGATGTTAAGACCATTTTCATCAGATATCATCCTGATAAATTTAACAACATTATCATAGTTGTCAAGTGGTTCTCCTATCCCCATCAATATAATATTAGAAACTCTCTCTCCGGTTGTCCGCTGAATTTCATAAATCTGGTCAAGCATTTCAGAAGTCTTAAGGCTTCTTATAAGTCCCCCCACCGTAGATGCACAAAATCTGCATCCCATACGGCATCCGACCTGAGTTGAAATACATACACTGTTTCCATGCTTATATTTCATAAGAACGCTCTCAACCGTGTTTCCGTCTGAAAGTCTCATGAGAAATTTTGCTGTTCCGTCAGATGACACCTGTTTTTTTATTATTCTTGCACCTTCTATCGTACAGCTTTCATCAAGTTTTTTTCTCATATCCTTTGAGAGATTGGTCATTTCATCAAAACTTAAAACAAGTCTTTTATGAATCCATTCATATAATTGTTTTGCTCTAAACTTCTTCTCGCCCATCTCCTCTAAAAGTTTTTGCAATTCAGTAAAATTCAGGCTCTTAATGTCAATCTTATCTTCAGTCAATATATCACCATCCTATTGTTTTATAAATGCCGCTATAAAAAAACCGTCTGACTCTGTCATATCAGGTAATATCTGTATATATCCATCGTCTTTCATATAATTTCTGATTTTTTTTGGAACTCTTTTTCTTATATCCACTTTCTTAAAAGGAAGATTTTCAAGCATCCACCTGACATTATCTTCATTCTCTTCCATTGCTATTGTACATGTACTGTAAAGAAGCTGTCCACCTTTTTTTAAATAACGGCTTACATTTTTTAATATTTCCCTCTGTATCTCTGACAATGCATTTATATCTTCTATCGAGGTCTTATATTTTATATCACATTTTTTTCCGATAACTCCAAGTCCTGAACAAGGCAGGTCAGCGATTACAATATCTGCCGTATCCTCCCACTCTTTTTTAAATGCGAGTGCATCATTTTTAACAACGGAAACATTTTCAAAACCGTTTCTTTCGACATTTTCTTTTATAAGTGCCGTCTTTGCATCAGTAAGGTCACAGGAAATTATCTTTCCTCCGCCATTTAGTTTCCTGTCATTTAATCTGTCGGCAATATGAAGCGTCTTTCCTCCGGGTGCGGCACATATATCAATGATATTTTCCCCGCCTTTTATCTCAGGAATATGCCCTGCAAGTATCGAGCTGAAATCCTGCACCTGTATATAACCTTTCTTAAGTGCCTCAACATCCTGCAGTCTGTCAAAATCATCTATCGAGAAAGCGTAATCAAAAAGTTCACTCTTTTTAACACTGATGCCCTGTTTTTTTAACATATCATACACTTCCTGCGGTTCTGCTTTTGAGACATTGCATCTTACACTCACACCTCTGTCTGCTTTAAGAAATCCCTCAAAAATCCTTTCTGTCTCATCCTCGCCGTACTCCTCACACAAATAATTTACTATCCACTCAGGCATTGAGTATCTAACTGAGGCATAAGCACAAAATCCGTCCTTTTTGTCAGGAAATTTTATCTTATCTTTTTCTCTTGAAATATTTCTTAAAACACCATTTACAAAACCTTTGAGATTTGTAAATTTTCTTTTATTGGCAAGCTTTACCGCTTCGTTGCACACTGCACTGTCAGGAACACTATCCATATGCATTATCTGGTAAACTCCCATTCTTAGTATTTCTCTGATAACAGGTTTCATTTTTTTTACTTTTGTCTTTGAAAACATATTTATAATATAATCTGAGGAAACCGCATATTCTATGGTTCCCTGACAAAGTCTCGTAAAAAATGCTCTGTCTCTCTTTTCAAGTCCCGGATGTTTTTCAAGTGCAGCGTGTATAGCTTTGTCTGAATAAGCCCCCTTATCCATTACAGATACTATAACATCAAGTGCAAGATTTCTCAAATTTACTTCATCAGCCATTTAGAGTTTCCCCTTTTTCAACTTTATATCCACGAAGAAAAGCAGCTATATTCATTCGCTTTTTGCCCTCAAGCTGAAGCTCTTTCACATCAAGATAACCTTTTCCCGTGCTTATAAGCATCTTATTTTTGTCCACATATGCGATATTTCCGCAATCTGTCTTTGTAATATCAAATGCTTTAACTTCTTCATCGTCTAATACAACTGCCTCCCATATCTTCAACATTTTTCCATGAATATGGGTAAATGCACTAGGCCATGGATTTAATCCTCTTATAAGTCTCTCTATCTCAACCGCTGTTTTTGAAAAATCAATCTCACCTGTCGCCTTGCTTAACATTTTTGCATAAGTCTGTTTTGACTCATCCTGTTTGACCGGATTTAATTTTCCCTCTTCTGCCTGTTTTAAGACTTCGAGTATCATGGGTCCTCCAAATGAAGCCAGCTTGTCAAAAAGACTTCCGCCTGTCTCTTTCCTGTCAAGCTTATATTTTTTTACAAGAAGCATATCTCCTGTGTCAAGTCCCTCATCCATCTGCATAATAGTAACACCGCTCTCCTCGTCTCCGTCTATAACGGACCACTGGATTGGTGCTGCACCTCTGAGCTTCGGAAGTAATGACGCATGAACATTAATGCAGCCGTATTTTGGAAGTTCAAGTATCTCCTTTGGTAGTATCTGTCCGAATGCCACTACTACTATAACATCAGGATTTAATTTTTTTAATACTCCGATAAATTCCGCATCTTTTACTTTCTGCGGCTGATATACTTCAATACCGGCTTTGACTGCTGCCTCCTTCACGGGAGTAAACATCATTTTCCCACCGCGTCCTTTTGGCTTATCCGGCTGAGTTACTACAGCAGTCACATCATGCTCACTGTTTATAAGTGTTTCCAGAGTCCCTACCGCAAAATCCGGTGTTCCCATAAAAACTATATTCATACTTTTCCTCCTCTCGCATATTATATACTCTCGGAATCTTCTGAACGAAAAATTTCGAGAGTACATTATTGCATTTTAATTTAATATCTATCTTTGAATTGTAACAAACTGTATTTTACAACAGGCTTATACTTACTCTTCCCCGGCAGATGCATTCATAAGCTCGCCCTCTACCTTTGATACATAAAGTACACCTGATAAATGGTCTATCTCATGCTGGAGTGCTCTTGCCAAAAGTTCCTCGCCCTCTACCTCTATCTCTACCATATCCGCATTCAAGGCTCTTACCTTAGCATAATTTGCCCTTGTAACTATTCCTGCCTTGCCCGGCACACTAAGGCATCCCTCCTGTCCTGTCTGTGTACCTGACAGTTTTACTATCTGTGGATTGATAAGTACAATAGGCTGACTGCCATCCTCAGTCACATCAATAACAACAATCTGCTTTAGCACACCGACCTGAGGTGCTGCAAGCCCTACCCCCTGTGCATCATACATTGTATCGAGCATATCCTCGATAAGTGTCTTTATCCTCGGTGTCATCTCCTTTACAGGTCTTGCGTTCATTGTAAGTATTTCGTCACCGATCGTCCTGATATTTCTTATTGCCATAGTAATATTTCCTCCGTTTTTATTATGTGTTATATAAGATTAAATTCAAAATTAAGCCTGCAGTCCCTAAACGACTCCGTTTCATGCATAAATTCCTCGAAACTGTTTTTTATGGAGCACAGTATCCCATAATCTGCACACTTTCCATATATCATACGCCTGTAAACATCTTTCACCTTTGAAAGTGCCGCAGGTGCAGGTCCAAGCACCGTTACATCCTGATAGAGTTTCATCTTATCGGCGAGTATCTGTGCCAGATTATCCGCATTTCTTTCATTTTCTGAAAGCACCAACACTCCTAGTATATTTGAAATCGGCGGATATTGCAACATTTGTCTTGTAACAATTTCCTGTTCATAAAAATTTTTATAGTCATTTTTTGCTGCATAGACGATACTGTAGTGCTCAGGCTGATATGTCTGTATAACAACTTCTCCAGGCTTATCTGCCCTGCCTGCTCGACCACACGCCTGTGTTGTAAGCTGAAAAGTCTTTTCCGCTGCACGATAATCGCCTGAATTTAATGAAAGGTCTGCTGCAAGTATTCCCACAAGCGTAACATTTGCAAAATCATGTCCTTTTACTATCATCTGTGTTCCGATAAGTATGTCCGCACCACCTTTTGAATATTCTTTTAAAATATTTTCATGTGCATTTTTCCCCGTTGTCGTATCAGCATCCATACGAAGTACATCTGCCTGTGGAAATCTTTTTTTAACCATCTGCTCAACCTGTTGTGTACCAATCCCGAAACTGCTTATGTAAAGCGAACCGCAGGATGGACATTTATCCGGCATCTGAATTTTGTAACCGCAGTAATGACACATCAGATAGGAAACTCTCCCATTTACAGAATGTGGTTTTAATGCGACCGAACAGTGTGGACAGCCAAGAACCTCGCCACATTGCCTGCACGAAACGAACCCCGCAAATCCTCTCCTGTTTAAGAAAAGCATTATCTGTTCTTTTTTCTCCAGTCTGTCACGCATAAGTTCATCAAGTCTTCTGCTGAATATTGAATAATTTTTTGCTTTTAATTCCTCCCTTAAATCTTCTATATAGACTGACGGATAAACTGCATTGCCGGCTCTCTCGTTTAGTTCAAATAATCTGTATTCTCCCTGCATTGCCTTATAATACGAGTCGACCGATGGTGTTGCCGAGCCTAAAACAACGCTTGCACCGACCATTTTAGCCCTCTGTATCGCAACCTCTCTTGCATGGTACTTTGGCGGCATCTCACTCTGATAGCTTGAATCATGCTCCTCGTCGATAACGATAAGTCCGAGATTTTGAAACGGTGTAAAAAGTGCCGACCTCGGTCCTATCATAACATCTATCTCGCCGTTTTTTGCCCTTGTGTACTGGTCAAACCTCTCCCCCGCCGAAAGCCTTGAATGCATGACTGATATTCTGTTTCCAAATCTTTTATAAAAACGGTTTACCATCTGAAATGTGAGTGAGATTTCCGGTATAAGCACTATAGCCTGCTTTCCGAGGCAGATTACCTTTTCAACAATATTCATATACACTTCTGTCTTGCCGCTTCCTGTTATCCCGTGAATAAGGTATGTTCCTCTTACATCTCTTATATAATCATTTAATATCGAATCTACCGTGTGTTTCTGCTCTCTGTTTAAAACAGGACGCACCTCCGGTCTTTCATCAATATTTCCAATAGGATTTCTGTATTGCTGTATGGCATCGACCGTTATTATATCCAGTTTCCTAAGTCCCTCTATAACGCTCGCTGTAAGGCTTAGTTTCTTTGTGGCATAAGAATAATCAAGTCCCGCATTATAAGCCGTCTTATCCAGCTTAAGAAATTCATCGAGAAGTCTTACTCTTGCCTTATTATGCTTTTTTTCAAACTCGTCTCTTTTTTCCCTCATCTTATCCATGCTGACAGCAGGATATATAACTCTCTTTATCTGCTCTTTTATCTCCCTTTTAACAGGCATAACAGACTTTATGGCATCATTCATCGTTGAGCCGTAATTTTCCTTTATCCAATAAGCAAGGGAAAGCAGGTGTGATTCCACGACCACTCCCTGCTTTATTATTTCAAGTATGCTTTTCGTTTTTGATATATCAAACTTCGCTTCGCCCGAAAGACCAACGACATATCCTGTCATAGTTCGATTTCCCATGCCGAACGGGATTTTTACGACCGAACCTATATCAACATCAAACTCCATCTCCTCAGGAACTATATATTGAAATGGTCTGTCAAGACTCTTGACTGATATATCTATTATTACATCAGCAAATATCATTTCTTTCCCCTAATTTTTCTTTTTAATTTTTTATTGTCCAGGACTCCCATAAACTTTCAGCTTTAAAAATTTCCCGCCTTCAGCCTTTTGTATCTTCTTTAACTGCCATTTAGGAAGTCCTGCTCCTTTGGCTCAGTTATCTGATAAAATTACCATCTTTTACTACATCAGCGACAAGTTCTCTCTCGTCCATATGATATTTCTTTCCTTTTATCTCCTGGTAATCCTCATGTCCTTTTCCTGCGAGCACAATAACATCACCCTCTTTTGCGTTTTCAATGGCATATCTTATCGCATCTGCCCTGTCGATGATGGTTATAAATTTACCATCCGCTTTCTTTACCCCTGTAACTATATCATCAATGATAGCCTGTGGTTCTTCATTTCTCGGATTGTCGGATGTAACAATCGTGAAGTCTGCAAGTTTTGAAGAAACCTCACCCATCTCAAAACGACGCTCTCTCGAACGGTTTCCACCACATCCAAACAGACATACCAGTCTTTTTGGCGAATACTCTTTAAGTGTCGTGAGCAGACTGTTAAGGCTCATTGCGTTGTGAGCGTAATCTATCATTATCGTAAACTTAGGTGATACGGGTATTATCTCAACCCTGCCTTTAACTCTGACTTTTGAAAGCGAGTCGAGTATAACTTCTTTATTTACACCGAAGTGTCTGCATATTGAGATTGCGGTCATTGAATTGTAAACACTGAACTTGCCCGGTATGTCTATCTCAACATCCATATCCATAAGACCGCTCATATGATATGCAACTCCGAGCGTTCCACCTTTATCCATAAGATGAACATCAGATGCCTTTATATCTGCATTTTCAGAAAAACCGTATGTCTCAACTTTACAGGTATGACCCTCAAGTATCTTTTCAAGATGGCTGTCATCCGCATTGAAGATACCCTGTTTGCATTGTCTGAAAAGCAGGCTCTTACAGTGGATATAATCATCAAGGTCCTTATGTTCATTTGGTCCGATGTGGTCCGGCTCAAGATTTGTAAATATTCCGTAATCAAATACAAAGCCGCCTACTCTGTTTAGCATAAGTGCCTGTGAAGAAACTTCCATAACGACACATTTACAGCCTGCATCAACCATCTTTCTGAAATACTGCTGAACTACATATGACTCAGGCGTGGTATTTGCAGATGGAATAACCTCGTCACCGATAATACTCTCGATAGTTCCGATAAGTCCTGTCTTGATACCTGACTCCTCCAATATGGAACGAACCATATAAGTTGAAGTTGTCTTTCCTTTTGTTCCCGTAATTCCGATAGTTGTAAGTTCATTTGCAGGATTTCCAAAGTATGCCGCTGATGAAACAGCAAGACCGAGTCTTGTATCAACAACTTTAATAACAGTCACATCGTCAGGCACATCTACATTCTTTTCAACGATAAGAGCCTTTGCTCCTGCCTTAACAACATCTTTTGCAAAATCGTGTCCGTCCCTTACCGCACCGCTTATACATACAAAAACACTTCCATCCTCAACCTTTCGTGAATCATATACAAGTGTAGTAATATCAATGTCAGTGCTTCCCTGAACACACTCAAAATCTAAATCTTTTATCAGTTCTAAAAGTTTCATTTATATTCTCCATTCCGTTTTTTATCAAAACAAATATAATAAATTTTTTAAGACGCTGTTACAAAGCAGTGCCATAAGTTTAATCTTTGTTATATCTCTATCGTTCCCTCAAATGCAATAGCTGCAGGTCCGGTCATCCAAACTGTATCGTTATCTCTGTCATATTTTACCAATATATCACCACCGAGCAGATGAACCGTTATCTCATCTTCTGTAAGACCGTTTAAAACGCAGGCAACGACTGTCGCACAAGTTCCCGTACCACAGGCAAGTGTCTCACCTGAGCCACGCTCCCAGACACGCATATTTACTTCATGTCTGTTTAACACCTGGACAAACTCCGTATTCACCCTGTCAGGGAACATAGGATGATTTTCAAACTTAGGACCTATCTTATCAAGTGGGAATTTATTTACATCCTCATCTATAAAAGTAACTGCATGAGGATTTCCCATTGAGACGCAGGTTACCTTATAGACTTTTCCGTCAACATTTATATCCGCATCTATACATTTATCCGTATCAACCGCAACGGGAATATCTTTTGACTTAAGGATAGGTGCTCCCATATTTACTTTTACGAGTGAAACCTTTCCATCCTCCACTGTAAGCTCAAGTTTTTTTATTCCGCTTTTTGTTTCGATAGAAAGATTTTTCTTGTCGGTAAGTCCTTTATCATAAACATATTTAGCAACACATCTGATACCGTTGCCACACATTGCTCCCTCTGAGCCGTCAGCATTATACATAGCCATTCTAAAATCTGCAACATCAGATGAACATATAAGTATCAGACCGTCAGAACCTATTCCAAAATGTCTGTGACTGACTTTTCTTGAAATCTCACCCGGATTTTCTATCATCCCATTTGTGCAGTCAACATAGACATAATCATTGCCACAACCATGCATTTTTGTAAAATTCATAATTCCCTCCATTTCCATGTGCCATTTTGCATATGCCTTATTTCATATGCTTTTGACCCTTGCATTATTTTATATTTTTATATATTTTAATCGTATTTCCCCAACTGCCATATACTTTCTTTCCGTTTTTCTTAGTATATGCCCTCATCTGTATAAAATGTTTTTTCCTTGACTTCTTCAATCTAACCATAGTTTTCGTTGATTTGCAAGATACGGCTTTGCAGCTTAAGTCTTTATTATATTTTACGCTCGTCGAATATCTCACCTGATAACCCGATGCATTTTTTACTTTTCCAAAGTAAACAGTGACCTTATTTTTATTTATCTTCCACTTTTTTATCTTAACTTTTGCAGGCTTTGTCACCGGCTTTGCTGTCGGTGTCACTGTTGGTCTTGCAGTTGGAGCTTCTGTCTCATCAGGCTCCTCTTCCGGTTCTTCCGTCTCCTCAGGTTCATCCGTGATTTCTGGTTCCTCTGTCTCCTCAGGTTCCTCTGTGATTTCAGGCTCTTTTGTCGGCACTGCCGTCGGTGTTTCCGTTGGTGCTGCCGTCGGTGTCTCTGTAGGCTTTACCGTAGGTTTTGCTGTCACAGCCTGACCGTCTTCAAGACTAAAGAAATTAACCGTGTAACTTACATCACTGCCAAGACCTGTTATGTCTACATCAAACACATCACCTGCTGTATATTTTATACTGGTATCAGGTCTGAATATAATACATCCTTTCTGACCGTAACCTGCATTATTTACATTGAAATAACCGTCTGCTTCTTCACTTGAAAAGTTCCATACCTTGCCATCACTTTCCCTTGTAAGTTTTACCTTAACAGAAGTAATATCTACATTTTTTCCCATAGATACGGACCACGGAAAATCCGTACCAAAATATTCTACAGGCATATTCTGTGCCGGCCATGCAACTCCGTACTCACTCGCTTTTGTATTTTTCATATCAAAAGAATACATCGCACTGTATGTTCCATTAGTTCCAGTCACTGCTCCAAAACCGGTATATTTCATATTTGGATTTAACACCCATCTTCTGTGCCCTAATCTGTCGATATTGTAATCATCTCCATCATCAAGCCAGCCGTTTACCAAACTCTGGTTCATGCCGGCATTTTTCCATGAAGCCCATGCAATATTACTCTCTCCTGCTCCCTTTGCTCCAAGATTATATAAATCTTCGTCCATATCAGCAGGTTTTGACGGATAGTGGCTGAGTACACCATTTACATAATTTACAAGTGCTGCCGTCTGTGTAAGGCTGTTGTATGTATCGTCTAATTGCACATCGTATGAAATCCCCGCTATATATCTCACCTGATTAAACATATTGATAGCACTGTTTAATGTCTTGTCAGATAGCTTTCCGGCAGAATAATCTCCACTGACAACAGGATTTTCTGCAAATGTAAGTGCATCATTTAAGCCCGCAGCATTTTCTGCACAAAATGCTCTTATCTCATCCTGTGTATGATATGCCACATTTATCCCCTGTGCCTCTGTATCCTCAGCCCGTACATAACTGCTTCCCAATGTCACACACAAAGCCAGCGTCATTACATAACAAATACTCTTTCTGTTCTTTCTCATCATAGATTCTTTCTCCTTTCTGTACTTATGTACTCACAAAATCTTCTGAACGAAGAACTCATAGAGTACATACTTTGCAAACTGCCATTCACACCGCAGACATGAAATCAGCCTTTGCGATAACCGTTCACACCATAAGCGGGAGCGGCAATATTTTGTAACCCGGTTTTTCTTAATGTGAACTAATTATAATATATAGCACCTTTTAGGGCAAGTAAAAGTTACTGTTCACCCATCGGCATGAAACAGGCTGCAATCTTATAAAATTTACTTATCAGTACATAATCTACAACTGTTACCCATTATTATTGAATTTTTTCTTTATGATATACAATACACAAAATGTATGCTATAATTTTATATATTTATGCAGGAATGGAGAATGAAATGAGACATAAAATAGTGCTTATGACAGGCGGAACCGAAACCCTTGAATTTTTTTCATTACAATTAAAAAAAGGCTTTGAAGCCTTAGGATACAAGACTTTTCTTTTCGACCAGACAACAGAAGAAGAAAGTGCAGAAAAACTTTACGATTTTGCAACAGCTTATGACACGATACTTGTCACTTTTAACTTTGACGGTATTCATTATGAGACTTCACTTTTTAACATGAATGGAGTCTCTATCTGGGATGAACGCAAAATCCCATGCGTCAACATAGCCGTTGACCATCCATATTTTTATCCCGAACTTTTCGATATACATCCAGATATTTTTTATGAAGTATCCATCGACAGATACCATGACAGATATATGAAAAGATTTTATCCGGAACTTATGAGCGGAACTTTCCTTCCACTAGGCGGCACCTCACTCTCCCCAAACGGAGATTACAAGAAGATGGCTGACAGAAAATATGACATATGTTTTACCGGCAATTACACACCACCGGAAGTCTTTGACGATGCAATAAACAGACTCGGTGACGAATATGCAATGTTTTATCTTGAGATAATACATGATCTTATCACCAATCCCGACAAACCGGATGATCTTACAATGGAAGAACACTTAAAAAAAGCTATTCCCGGAATCACACATGAGGAAGTAAAAACAGCTATTCCAAACATGATTTTCATTGATACATATGTCAGATGTTATTTCAGAGGTGAAGTGATTAAAACTCTTGCCGATGCCGGCTTTAAGATACACTGTGTCGGCAAAGGTTACGATAAACTCAGGTGCAAACATCCCGAAAATCTCGATATGAATCCTGATGAGCTTTCCTATGGATGTCTTGAAGCACTCGCCGACAGCAGACTTTCATTAAATGTCATGCCGTGGTTTAAAGATGGTGCCCATGACAGGATATTTAACTCTATGTGCAACGGAGCAGTCTGCATAACAGACCACAGCAAATACCTTGATGAGATACTCACACCTGATGAAAATATTATATTTTATGACCTCAAGTAGCTTGATAAACTGCCTGAGATATTTGAAAATGCATTAAATGATACTGATAAACTAGAGAGAATTCAGAAAAACGCATTTAACTTTGCAAATCGTGAACACACATGGTATGCGAGGGCAAAACAGCTTCACAATGAACTGTTAAAGTTTTTGTAAATATCCAAATATACCTGCTTATTCCCTGTATAATCCCTCTTTTACATTAACCACTCCATGCTCCATCATAGCAGTATTTAGAGAAGATACATCACGATTTGCACTTTCACTTCCGAGAAATCTTTTAAGAGTAGCACAGCATGCCATATCACCTAACACATCTACCATAGTGACTATCATATCTGAAAGTGTGCTTATACTTATGAATATTCCCATAACACCTGCCGGGATGCTTGCTATCTGGATAAGTGCTGCAAATGATGCAACCTGACCGTTTGGAATACCCGGTGTACCTATTGACAAAAGCACATTTGCCAATACTATCACGACCATATTAAGTAAAGTAAGGTGAACCCCGCAGGCATTTGCGAAAAATGTTATCATAACCGACATAAGTATTGATATTGCGTCCATATTTACAGTTGCACCAAGAGGGAGCACTATACTTGTTATCTCCTTTGATACACCCATTCCATCCTCTGCACATCTCATGCTGATAGGAATAGTTGCAGAACTTGAACATGTACCAAACGCATTAAGTGCAGCAGGACTTACCGATTTTACAAATGTCTTTAAAGGCATTTTTGCAACAAATTTAACGATAATTCCATAAACGACAACTGCATAGATGATAATTATCGCATATGTCGTAAGAAGCGCCGTTCCTATTGAAACAACCGTATCTGCACCGGTAGTAGCAAGAACCGGCATTATTGTACACAAAACACCGAGCGGTGTAAATTTCATAACCTCGAACAATATTTTCATTGAAACTTCATTGACGGATGTTATAAGATCCATCAAAGGCTGGGCTTTTTCCTGTAATGCAAGTATCGCAAAACCTATGATAACCGCAAATACCAGGATTGACAGCATATCACCGTTTACAAACGAGGCAAACGGATTTGACGGAATAAGATTAGTTATTGTATCGAGTATGTTTGACACATTATTCACTTCCACATCCGCATTTTCAAGCTGGAATTTTGCATTTCTTCCAATCCCCAATGTCTGAGGAACAAAAATACCAAAGACACAGGCAAGACAGGTTGTCGATAAGAAGAATACCATCGCTCTGCCTGCTATCCTGCCCGTTGCTGACACGCTTCCCATGCTCCTTATTCCACATACAAGAGAACAGAATACCAAAGGATATATCATCATTTTCAAAGCATTCATATAAATCGTTCCTATAGTCTGCGATGCCTTGATAACTCCTGTCCAGCTTTTAGGAATTATAAATCCAAGTATCACACCAATTGCAAGCCCTATCATTATCTGTACTGTAAGATTTAATTTTTTCCATCGTTTTATCATATTAGCCCCCGTTTCTGCACACATTTTTTTGTGCATAGTACGAAAGGTTTTGCCTTTCGCACATAAGTTTTGTGCCAAGTGTGCCCAGACACAAATCCTGCAAAAAAATAAGCGGCAAACATATTTTATGTTTTGTCGCCTTTGACACGCTATATACTATATTTATTTTTTAGTCAGTCAGAAATTAGTAATCTTCTGTCTGTTTATAACACTATTACTTATGTACTATATCAAATTAATCTTTTATCAAATATTAAAATCATCCGAACTTTTTATTTATCATTTCAAGAAGCATATCGACAGTTCCGTCAACTCCCATTATACTGCTGTCGAACATTGCATCTTTTCCGTCATGCTCACCTCTCCTGTTTCCCGTGACATATTTATAATATGTATCACGCTTTTCATCCATCTGCCTTACAAGTCTCTTTGCCGAAAACATCGACATATCATATTTCTCCGCAATATGCTTAGTTCTTACATCAAACGGAGCATATATATATATCTTCAGACAGTCATCCCTGTCTTTCAAAATATAATCAGCACATCTTCCCATTATGATGCACGACTCATTCTGTGCAACTCTCTCGATTATATCAGCCTGTGCATCAAGCACCTGGGTTGAGAGATAAAAATTGCCGACGCCGTATGTAGTTTTTAAACCCTCAATATCTTTTGCAGATACCTCATCTGCTTTCTGAACGGTATGCTCATCCATCTCAAGTTTCTTTGCAGCTTCCTCGACAAGCTGTCTGTCATAAAGTTTAACTCCAAGTTTTTCGGCAAGCTTTTCAGCAATATCACAGCCCTGAGCTCCAAACTCTCTTCCTATCGCAACAACAAAATGCTTCATATGCATCCCTCATTTCTTTTTATCTGCTTAAACAAAATACTTTAAATCAACTATGTCTTTAAAAACATCACTGTTACTGATTGTCACTTACAAAACAAATGAAATAAATATCATCTTTACACTACAACTTCATAATATAAATCTGCAAGGACAACTTTTTGTTTTGCACAGCTTTATGATACCATTATTTTAGATTTATCTGTATGTCCATAGTAAACATAAATGTCAAAAAGTGTTTGTCCACTACAGACAAACTATTAAAAAAAAACTTACACCGCCGACGACAGCAACGGGCATAGTGCTTATTATGGCGGCAAATTTAGGAATACAGCTGAGCACGGCCGCATATACGGCAGCAAAAAACGCATTGAACGATTGCCCCCACTATCCTGATTATAAGTGCGAGCACAAGATATAAAAGACCTGCAACGACGATTCCTCCGTAGGCATATGGAAGTTTCTCTCCCATAGTCATGTTCTTAAAAATTCCAGTATCAAGTTTTGCAACCATCTCAAACCCACCAAGAAATGCAAATGATGAGCCAAGAAAAGCAGGCACTTTTAACTTTGTGCAAAGATGAAAGAATAATGTTCCTATACCTGCAAAAAATAAAGTGACCTGAACCGACAATCCCTCTCCATTAAAATAATTATTAACCAGTATCGAAACGAGAATGGTGGCACCAAACATAGCAAACATATGCTGCAAACCAAGCAAAAGCATCTTTGGCAAACCAAGAGTTCTCGCATCACGAATAGTTTCGTTATCTTTGTTCATAAAATCCTCTTTTCCGCACACATTTTTTATTCCTATCAAGTTTGTGTCAAGTGTGTGCAGACACAAATCTTGTGTATGAAAAATTTTATTTTTCAATCTATCCTCCCTATAAAAATTTTGACACTTGCACCATCATTAAGGAAAACAAGTGATATGGCAAGCATTTTTTATAGTAATTTTACAAGTATTTTTTTCTTGACTTTATTTAAAAAATCAAGTATATTATTGCCGTTGCTGTAATGTGTTTATAAATAATGTATTCGCAAACATATATACATACAACATCTATAATTTGATATTTACGATGTAGAACAGTATTTCTGAAATTTATTTCTACATTTATATCATTTTTTTACTGAAAATTACAAGTGGATTTTTCCTGTACGATCATCTTTTCGCCACGCACTTATTTTAGTGCGTGTTTTTTTATATCTAAATTTGCAAGACAGTAACTTTTTTGATGCAGCAGATTTATCAGGCAGATATTTGAATACACTCTGCTAACTTGCTCATAATTAAGGAGATTCAAAATGAACAATAATGATTTTATGAAAACAAAACCTGTTTTACCGCTTATCCTGTCAATGTCGATGCCAATGGTAATCTCTATGCTTGTCAATTCTCTCTACAACATCGTTGACAGCTATTTTGTTGCCAAGATAAGTGAAAACGCAATGACTTCCCTATCACTTGTTTTTCCCGTACAGAATTTTATAAATTCAATTGCGGTCGGTTTCGGAGTAGGTATCAATGCGGTAATATCTTATTTTCTCGGTGCAAAGAAAAAAGAGCAGGCTGACAATGCCGCCTCAATAGGTATGCTCTTTTCCATTTTACATGGTATTTTAATTATATTTATATGCAACCTTATCATGCCATCATTTCTGGGTATGTTTACCTCTGACAAAGAAGTAATAGAGCTCGGTCTTAAATACTCAAGAATTGTTTTTTCTTTTTCAATATTTATCTGCGTAAGTCTTACCTTTGAAAAAGTATTTCAGGCAGTCGGAAAAATGACCTTTACAATGATAAGCCTTATGTCTGGATGTATAGTAAATATAATACTTGACCCTGTTCTTATATTCGGTCTTGGTCCTGTTAAAAGTCTTGGAATAAACGGTGCAGCCATAGCAACCGTAATAGGACAGCTTACAACATTTTTAATCTATGTATTCATTTATTTAAGAAAAGATGCAGGAATAAAATTTAAACTCAGAAATATCAGCTTTGATATTTCAATAATAAAAAAATTGTACGCAGTTGGAATACCAGCAACATTAAACATGGCACTGCCATCCGTACTAACATCGGCTCTAAATGCCATATTAAGTTCATTTTCGGGAATGTATGTCGTAATACTCGGCATCTATTATAAATTGCAGACATTTCTCTATCTGCCCGCAAACGGACTTATCCAGGGTATGCGTCCGATAATCGGCTACAACTATGGTGCAGGCGAGAAAACAAGAGTAAAACAGATATATCACACTACACTTGCATTAAACAGCATAATAATGATATTCGGCACGATAATATGTCTTATAATCCCCGGCCAGCTTATGGGACTGTTTTCAACAAGCCCTAAGACAATACACGCCGGCAAGACAGCACTTCGCATAATCTGTCTTGGATTTATCATATCCACAATATCCGTCACCGCCTCCGGTGCATTAGAGGGACTTGGCATGGGACTAAAATCCCTCGTCATATCTCTTCTCAGATATGTGATAATAATAATCCCGTCAGCATTTATCCTAAGCAGCTTTGCAGGAGTTTACGGTGTATGGAACTCGTTTTGGATTGCAGAAGTGATAACTGCATCGTTTAGTTATATTATGGTTAGGAGGACGTTTAAAAGGATGCCGTAATGGCATCCTTTGTAGAGGAAACTAATTTAATCTATTTCACTTGTAATTTTCCACTTTTTATTTTTTAATATTATCAAGTTGTATATAATCACTTAACAAAAAATTATAATAGTATATCATTCATAACATAATTTATATTTTCATGATTTATATCATACTGATCAAAATCAGATATAAATTGCACCACTCTTTCATCATTCCATGCAAACTCTATTTTGTTTTTCCATATATCTGCAAAATCATCTTTAAGAACATTACCAACAACAAACGGTGCCATGCCATCAATTCGAACATCTCCATTAGGTCTTATTACAGCACATGATCTAGGCTTTTTTCTATGTCTTTCTAATCCTTCTTTTACTGTATTAGCATTTTTCACAATCATTTTGCCATCATATTTATCAGCGTTTTGCTTTATTTTTTCTTCTAAATATCGCTCTTGTTCACAAGACAAAATAAAATTAGTATTTATCGTTGCTCTTCCGCTATAAGAAATCTTTCCAGCTATAATTTCAGATGCACCTAATGAATATGCTAATTTACACATATCATCTATTTTTTGTATATTATAAGGTGTAACGCAATGTGCAATTTTTAATGGAATACCGTTCATAGCAACTTTCTTTGCCGAATCTACAGCCTTTTCCCATGAACCCTGCAATTTTCTGAATTTATCATGATATTTTGGTTCAGAACTATCTATTGAAATTTGCAACCAATGATATCGATATTTTCTGAGTCTCATAATTCTTTTATTGTTCAAAAAATATCCATTTGTCAATAATGAAAACCACCTTTTTTTACCAATTTCATTTAAAATATCCATAATTTCTATAACTGCGTCTCCTAAAAGAAACGGTTCCCCCCCTGATAATATTGTTTCATAAACTCCACCATTATCAACAAGATACTTTGCAAAATCAATCCATTTTTGTGGCGACATTAAATCTAAACACAAATTGTTTATTCCTGAATTATTGTAACAATGTGCACACTTCATATTACAATGACTAGTTAATTCAAAGTGTAAGGCATCAATTGGAAATAATATTGGATCTCTATTCATCAAAAATTTTCTCCTCACTATCCCATTTTTTCTTTAATTCTATTACAAACTCATCTGGTTTACTCCAAATTCCGTTTTTAGGATCATATGTACAATACCAAGGTTTTTCATATAATTCACCACTCAATGAATTTGGTCTACAATCAAAACAAGCATATCTAAATTCACAATATTTACATTCCTCTATATAATTTTTATTTAATTTTCTTATAGACTCATTAAGTACTATGTCCTGACATTCTTCTATATTACAATGTTTAACCCTTCTCTCCATAACACATGGATAAACATCTAAATTAGCAGAAATATAAATATGTGAATTAAAACAATTATGTCCTGTTACTAACCTTTTGCAGAAAGAACTATTAATTTTTTCTGTAAATGTATTTTTAGTTATCAATTTCTTTTTTATCAAATCATCTGTTAATAATTTGAAATTTCCTCTTCCAGTCATACGAACAATATCTTTCTTTGTACTTAATTTGTAAAGATCTGTATCTTTCTTTTTTAAATCAATATCTCTCATCAAGACATTGCATACCCTATATTTTATATTATGTGTTTTTAATTTACTAATTGTACTGTTAGTTTTTTCCCACGAGCCCTTAACACCTGTAATTTTATCATGTTCATCTTTATCATACGAATAAACTGATAATGCAACACATATCTTATTAATTGCAAAATATTCAAACCACTCATCTGTAACTAATGTTCCATTAGTAAATATTTCTACACGATCAAATTTACCAACCGTGTAATCTAATTCTTCACGAAGAAGCTTTTTATTCCAAAATGGCTCGCCTCCTATAATTTGAATATTTTTTACATTCTTACTAACAAGAAGATCAATCACCATTCTATACTGTTCAATAGACATCTTTTTATCACATTTTTGATCAGATTCGTTATAACAGTGTTTACATCGTAAATTACATTGATTCGTAATTTCAATCCATGCAAATGTTATCCTAGTCTTTGTAAACATGATATCTTCAATATTATGAAATTTAGCAGTTTCCGAAAGCACTAAAACCCCATTATCAATAAAATAATTAAGACATTCTTTTAATTCTATATCATTAATCCTATCAGTCAAAATACCCATTCTAATAAAATTAAATTGTTTTGATAATTCATCATTTAAAGCATATAATTTACATTGATTTAAATCATAAATGCAACTATTCTTATATCCTAATACTAAATAAACATTTTCATTTAATTGATATAACATTATTTCTCCCTTACAAAAACCGCATGTTAATCATTTATATGATTACATACGGTTTTCCTCTTTTATATTGGATTAAATTCATTAAAGCATTAAAGAAACAATCCAATATATCAATCATCATTCCATTGATCGTCATCATAATCTGGCGAACATTCATCAACTGGCGAACATTCGGGTCCACAATTTCCCTCAACATCAGGATAACATGCACCAGAAAAAGGAGAACATTCTTTAGAATGAAATCTTGCACTTGTTAAACATTCAAAAATATACATCATTTCTTACCTCCTATTTTTTTATTCATTATATATCTCTTTAAGAGTGTTGTCAAGTTCTCTAAAAGAGATGTATTGAGTATTATACTATATCTCTAACTTTTTTATTTTCTCAGTTTCATTTATATCGTACTTTACATTCTTTTCTCTACATATACAAACATTTATTGCGTAAATGATACCTATAATTGTCCCGCATCCTTATTATATTGACATATTGTATTAATACATTTCCTTCTTTGTTTTCCAACACCATAATAACTACATTGTGCTTTGCAATAATCATTTTCCTTATAAAACCATTATTAACATCTCTCTGTCCTGCAAATAAAAAATCAGGCACCAAATTTCAACTCATCCACAAACTGCTATATTAAATCCATCTCCTCAATGTATAGAAATAATATCATGTCACACTTCACAATTTGTAATAGTGATTTGAAATCCAACTGCCTGATCACAACTTATATTGATTTTTTATTTAATTTTTATTTAAATCTTAAATTGCCAAACTCTCCTTATGAAACTTTTTATGATATTCCCAGTTTCAAAAAAATCATTAATGTTCACACCTTTGGTGCAACCAGCAACGATTTCAGCATTGGCACATAGCTTGACAGCTTGTGTCAAGCTTGTTAGTAAACAGCCCCAAAATATCTCTACCTACCATCTATTAATACTTCCTTACCTTTAAACGCAAAACCATAATGATA
>ERZ894203.349-NODE-349-length-42190-cov-28.300843_pt1 | contig 42190 bp, 30 predicted proteins | sample MGYA00380286_ERZ894203 | MGnify/ENA primary metagenome ERZ894203 (study PRJEB32331, sample SAMN06328484) | human gut metagenome | biome: human gut microbiome; feature: stool | host: Homo sapiens | collected 2014-02-06 ... | reverse complement strand
AGTCTTTCAAAAAATAAAATCTTGGAAATCTTTTTGATTTCCTGCTTTCGCACCAATAAGAAACTTTTTGCTTTCACACTTTGTTTCTTATCGCTTTTTGCGACAGCGATATGTATCTTACAACATCTTTTCGACATTGTCAAGAACTTTTTTCATTTAATTTCATCATTTTCAAATGAAACTAAATTACTTTTCGTTGTGCAATCTCTCAATCACGACAACAGATAAAATCTTATCACACATTCAGTATCATGTCAAGAACTTTTTTCATTATGAAAATTAAGTTCTTTTGAATTGTTCCAACCAAATATGCTATATACTAAATCTTCACTATTGCACAAGCTCTCACTTTCCAGCCGTCTTTGTGCGACAGCGAAAACTATACTATCACACTGAGATATCAATGTCAAGCATTATTTTCATTTTTATTTTGACAAATGTAACAGCAACTCCGACTGCTTCACCTTCGGAAACGGCAAAACCAACTACTTCACCTACAGCCGTTCCGATTTCAACACCAAACAACAGCTATTATACCGATGATGATTCATTGTCAGATTATGTAACTCCTACCCGTACTGTCTATGACACCTTCCACCACTTACACTGCGGGTATTGTTTGCAAAAAAGTTCCATTAACCATCAACGGAACAGGAACATTAAACATTATCTCTACAAACGGTGGGGCACTAAATGGCATTATCTATTTATATAGGCAAAAAATACATTAAAAATTGCATATAGTTGCTAAAATTAACATTAAAAATCAGACATGATTATCAGGCATAATTGAAATACTTTCTCGTAAAAGTTATAATTATCTAAGGATATCCGGCTTTGTTAATATTGCATTTTATGCTATATACTCGTAAATCACACGGTATTTTTACATTATATAGTAAAAGTTATGTATGACAACAAAATACGAATATCTAATTTAAAAAAGAGAGTGAGGATCTTATATGAGAAAAAAATTTTTTAAAAAATGCCTGGCTTCAACTATGGCATTAGCACTGGTTATAACCGGCACAAACTCAATACCGGCTTTAGCTGCAAAGAAAGCGAGTGTAAGTTTAAAGAAAACATCCGTATCAGTCACAGTTGGAAAAAATGTAAAATTAAGTGTTGTGAAAAAAAATGTAAAAAAAGTCAAAACCACTACTTGGACTTCCAAGAAAAAAAGTATTGCTTCTGTAACTAAAAAGGGAGTGGTAACCGGAAAAAAAGCAGGTTCAACAACTGTCACCTGTAAGATAAGCTATCTTCCTGTTTCATCAAAGAAGTACATAACAAAAACATTAACTTGTAAGGTTAAGGTTATCAAAAAATCTGCTGCAACACCTACAGCATCTCCTGTCAATTACAAAGGAGACGACACTTCTAATATAGGTGAAGCAAGAGAAGTTTCAATTGCAGGTGGTATTTCCGACAAAATGACAGTAAAAGATAACGGCAAAATGCGTACAAATCTTTCATCTCAGGAGCTTATCAAAAAAGAGATGGGTATCGGTATAAATCTCGGAAATACAATGGAAGCAACAAAAGCTGCCAACGAAAAAGACAATTTCAGTAATGCTACTGATTATGAAACAGCATGGGGTGCACCCGTTACCACACAGAAATATATTGATGCTATACATTCGTATGGTTTTAACACCATTCGTGTCCCTGTTGCATGGACCAGCATGGTTAAAGAAAACGATACAACCTATACAATTAACGAAAAAATGCTTGGTCGTGTAGAAGAAATTGTAAACTATGCACTTAACGATGGTATGTATGTTATTATCAATGACCACTTTGATTATGGATGGTGGGGTAAATTCGGTGCCTGCACTGAAGATGCAAACGGCAATAAAATTGCTGATGAGACCACCCGTGCCGAAGCTTTGAAGAGATATGAAAGATACTGGGAGCAGATTTCAGAACGCTTCAAAGGCTATTCAGATCATCTTATTTTTGAATCTGCGAACGAAGAATTCGGCAACCATATCAACGATTATAACTTAGGTTTCAACACAGCAGTAAATGGTGTTACCGGAAACTTAACTGTCGCTGAATGTTATACTCTGACTAATAAATTAAATCAGGATTTTGTTGATATTGTCCGCAAATCAGGCGGAAACAACGAAAACAGACATTTGCTTTTGGCCGGATACAATACTGATATTAAAAACACTTTAGACGACAGCTACAAGATGCCTAAAGACACTGATGCCAATGGTACAAGCAAACTTAGTGTATCGGTTCACTACTATGATCCATGGGACTTCTGTGGTGACGATGCACACGGCACCTACACTGAACAGGATAAGAAGCATACAGAAGAAAAATTTGATTCATTAAAGAAGTTTACAGATGCAGGATATGGAGTCATTATTGGTGAATGTGGTGTATGTAATCCAAAACAGGTCGGTGTTACAACCTGCCTTAACGATGTTATAACACTTGCAAAAGAGCGTGGTCTTTTACCGGTACTCTGGGAAACACCAGGCAGCTATTTTGACCGCGAAAAATGCATTATGCTTTATAAAGATATTGCAGAATTTTTCAATAACCTTACAGGCTCTAATGGAAATACCAAAGACATAACAGCACGTTCAGATGATCCTGTTGTAGAAATCACACCAGTTGATGTTCCTGCCGATGCAACTCCAGTTTGGTCATGGACAGGAAAATGGAAAAAGAACGATGGTAGCAATATCGGATTAGATGGAAACAAAGTGGCAAGCACTGATGAATCAAAATTCATTCAAAAAGAATCATGTACAGATGATTCTAAGATTCAGTTTAACAGCTGGGGTTATCAGACATTCTTACAGCTTGACTGGAGTCAGTTTAAAAAACCTTGCATAAAAGTCACATTTGAGGACAGTTCGGAAGATGCCACCGGAGATCTTATGTTATCAACAACAGATAAGGCAGATGGTTCTTCAACAGACAGACAGAACTATCCAAACAGTTCATGGGCTGGAAAAGGTTTTATCCTTCCTGAATCTATGATTACATCATTGAAAGGAAGCAACCCTGTACTTAATCTTACATTTGGAAATGCTCCTACTGTTACATCTATTGCAGTTTATGAAATGGGACAGTAAAACAACTAAATTATTGAATTTGTATTATCACGATTGCAGCAATGCAGTTTTGGAGTCCCTGTAACTCCATACAAAAAGTAGGACTGTCTTTTCTAAGATGGTCCTGCTTTTTATTAATTATTCTTTTGTGATATTGAGGCAAATGCCTTAAATTACATCATTTGTCCATTTTAAAATCACATTTTCAGCTTTTCTGCGAAATCGCCTCACGGCATCCTGCTCACTTAATTTTATTCCCTCTAAGGGTGTCCTGTGAAATCCCCTTTTCTTTTCTAAGTTTTCTTATTTTCTCTCCTATATTTACAACTGTCATATATACTTTCCTTTCATCATAAATGCAACTGTGCCATTGCGAAACCATCACTGCAATTAACTTTTGCACATATAGTAAGTTTCACAATTACCTATTGTATATGTAACCCTGCAGAGTTTATGTTAAAAGTATATATTTATATAGTTCAAAATACCATAACGCAAAAATAGAAAATCATTCAACCTTTGGTTGATACAAAATTTTACTAATCCTGCACGACATTCTATACCTTTCATGTCTGTGCCATTTCATGTGCTATTTCAGCTGTTCCAATAATTCCAAAATTTATATAATGATTAATTTTTATGCAACTTCAACAGAGTTGTCCTGTATCTGTTTAATCACCATCATTATCTGCTTTGCGGTTGCCATATCATTTTTAAACAGCGAAGTTATACTGCCTGCACTTCTGAAAGGTTCTTCCGTAAGCACCTTATTATCCTCAATATTTCCATTTTTCACAATATAATCAATTATAAGTCTTACAAAACGGTACTGATTTACATTGAGTCTTTCCTCGTTTAAAAACTCATTAAATGCCTTATTTACGGCTTCACGGTCAAGACCCACGATACGCCTTACCATTTTGCCTACCGGTGTATCTCCGTACTCATTTTCATAATCGGCTTTACTTCCAAGCTCCGTCCACAATATATGTTCAAGTGTATCTAAATCCGTACGGGTTAATTTCTCATTATTGCGGAGTTTGTGTACGGCAAGCGTGTCCTGATGCTGCTTAAGATAAAACTCAACCTGTTTTTTATAATTTTTCAGATTATTTGCTGCACTTATCGGCTGTCCCTCTACCGGTTCGCTGATTTTATCAGTAAAATTCGTATAATAAATATTTCTTTTTATCTTATCTATATATTGAAGAAGATTGCGAATCGATGTCCTGACATAATCGATTTCAATTATCGTGGCATTTTCCCAAAATTCCTCTTTCTGTACTTTTTCAATAACATCTCTCTGTTCCTGAATTGCAGGAATATTATATTTCTTCGACAATAAAACTGCCGTTTTTACAACCGTATCTATTGGCTTGGAAATATTTTTCCTCTGCAATATACCGAGATTTATAGTGTGCATAAGATAATCAAATCTTCTGACTAACTCATCGCTCTTTTCAGGCATAACCAACGGTGCTACATGATTTTTTAACTCTGACACGCTATTAGCTTCTAATGACTGCCAATTACTAAGATTTCGATACTTTTCAACATACCGTAAATGCCTTTTAACACGAAAACTGTCATCATTCATATCCATCACTATCTGATGCATACCTGAAACAAGGTCATTTCTGTACTTTGAATACTTTTCATTTTCCGGTTTTTCCAATTCTCTTGTAATCTGCACTTTCACATTAAATATTTTTTCGGCAAGCGACTCCTGTATTCCTGACTCCGTACCGTTCTTATTTGCACGAAAATATTCAAAATTTCTGCACCAGTCAAAAATCAAAAACTTTTCTTTATCAAGTCCCTCGCCAAACAAATCCTTGCAAAGTCTTGTTCCACGACCTACCATCTGCCAGAATTTAGCATAACTTTTAACCTTTTTAAAGAAAACAAGATTTGTAATCTCAGGAATATCAATACCCGTGTCAAGCATATCCACTGAAACTGCTATCTGCGGCATTTTATTTTTATCACTGAAATCGTCAATAAGCGAATCAACATACTTGATGCTATAGTCAATTTCCTTGATAAAATCCCCACCGTATTCGGGAAATCTCGCCAAAAATCTGTCAACTATAGCTTTCGCATGGCGATTATTCTTAGCAAAAATAATCGTTTTGCCAAGCTTGTCTCCTCCCTCAACTTTAATTCCTTTGTCAAGCAAAACCGATAAAACGCTGTCTATAGTGTCTGTGTTATACACCCATGTGTTAAGTTCTGAACTCAAAACCGTATCTTCAATCACCGGGTCATCGTCAAAAGTATCTTCAAATTCTTCTTTTTCTTCCTCAGACAAATCCTTATAGCAAATACCATTGTCAATAAATTTAGAATTAGTTTCAATCGTGGAATAATTTACAAGATAGCCCTCTTCAACTGCTGTTTCAAGTTCATATGCAAAAGTAGGGTTGCCACGCTCAAGGTCAAAAATCGCATATGTATCCTTATCAACATCTGTTTTTGGAGTCGCTGTCATGCCAATCAGCATAGCATCAAAATAAAATAAAATATCCTGATATTTTTTATATATACTTCGATGGCTTTCATCAATGATTATCAGGTCAAAATGTCCCGGTGTAAACAATTTTTCTCCGAACTTATTTTTCTTTTCATCTATCATATTCATCATTGTCGCATATGTAGAAAAAATCATTTTAGAATTTTCCGGGTCGTCTTTATAATCCAGCAGATTGCAACAGGTCAAATCAGGCAGTAAATTTGAAAAATTCTTCTTCGCCTGTCGCACAAGTGCCGTTCTGTCTGCAAGGAAAAGAATGTTTTTAATATAATTATGTTTTCTAAGCACATCAACAATGCTGATACTGACTCTTGTTTTTCCCGAACCTGTAGCCTGTACTATCAGCATTTTTCTATGTCTTTTTTCAATAGCATCACAAACAGCCAGAACTGCTTCTTTCTGATATGGTCTGTCAGTAATCTTATCATTGATTTCCACATTAACCAAAGGTGTTCTTAATTTTCTTCTGTCAACCTCTAACTGTAATTCATCCTGAGTGAAAAATCCCGAAACTTCTCTCTCAGCATAATTCATATAATCATTTTTGTAGTAAAATTCAAAACCGTTTGTAGTAAAAATCAACGGTCTTTGGTTATATTTATTTTGCAAACAATCCGCATACAACTTAGCCTGATGACTGCCAACTTTAGGATCAACAGTTGATTTCTTGGCTTCTACCACAGCCAGTGGCAAATTATCTTTTCCCCAAAGCACATAGTCTACATAACCTATTCCGCTTGCATTTGGCATACCTGTAACTTCTTCTTCCTCAGTCACATTCTTTCCGATAATCCATCCTGCTTCTTTTAATTCTAAATCTATGTAATACTTGCGTGTCTTAGCTTCGCTTATCTCATCAACCTGATAAGTCCTGTTCTTTATATTTTCCTCACGCAGCTTTGCCATCTCAATACGGAGATTTTCATTTTCTTTTAAAATTTCATCAAGCTTTTTATCCTTGCCCGACAAAGACTCATATAATTCTTTTAATTTTGAAGCCTTTACCGACTCCTCTTTGCCTGTTGGAACAATATTTTCTTTAAATGTCCTATTGTGATATTCTTTAGAATAACTGTAATCAATCCAGTCGCAAAAACAAAAAAGATTCCTGAGTGACAACAATGCATCATCACGCTTAATGCTGTTGTTGGTATGAACGGCAATATTGCCTAACTTTATTACATACTTTAACTTTCCAAACAATCCCGGCTCAATAATATCCCTGAAAGTCTGCTCATGAATCAAACTTGAGACATTATCTCTATATGGCAGTTTCAAATCATAATCATACGAATAAACAAATCTGACAGCAAGCTCCAGTGCTCTCCTTGACAATATCGCACAGGTAGCAGGTGATATAGCTATAGCTTTCTCCGCCTCAACCGCCTGCTCGGCAAACTCCCCAAACAATTCTTTTTCCAATAAATAATCAAAATTTGTTGCCATAGTCACCCTCCCCTGACAGCTTTAGTACATTATTGTAATTTAACTAATGTAAATGAAGTCTTATTTATATGATTTTATACCACTGCCGAGTTTTTCTGTCTTATTATCTCCTTGATTTCGTGAATACTTTTTTGAGTTGCAAGTGATATTTGCTCTAATGTAAATTTGTTATTATACATATTCATAATAATCTTTTCACTGCTTTTCTTTTCTCCAATCAGTTTACCTCTGGCTTCTCCTCTCGCCTCAGCTCTTTCCTCTATTCCTAAACTCAGATTACACATAACACTCACATCCTCTGTAAAGCATACTGAAAATTTTTGTCTTGATATTATTATAAACAAGGTGGTTTGGGAAATCAACTGCATTTCGACATTTGTAAGCAATAATAAAAACATTGCATTTCTTTTATTTAATCATCTACCCACTCAATATCCTGCTCTATATCCCAAAATGACTTTCCATTCCAGATTTTGGCTTCTAAGAACGACTCGACTGGATAATGTATTGTATCGCCTTTCCAAATATATTCGTTGCCATTATCTGACATTTCATATAAACAAAGCTCCAGAATATCGTTATTCGTCCAGCCTTCTAAAAAATATTTTTTACCATCATAGATAAACCAAAGTTCATCTCCATAATGAATGTGATCAACAAACTCACGCACATTACCATTTTTCAATTTTAGGCACCCCCTTAAAGTAAATGAAGCATTATCTAAATAAAACTTCAATTCAAATTATACCCTCAGTCATCTACCCACTCAATATCCTGTTCGGCATCCCAGAATGTTTTTCCGTCAAACAAAGGCTGTTCCAAAAATTTATCTAAACTTGATTGATTATCAAGCCCTTCTACATACCAGAGCATTTTTACTTCCGGCTCCCATTGCTGCAATTCAAAACGATATAGACCGTTTTCAAAAACATATCCTTGAGAAAAGTATTTTTTCCTTTATATGTATAAATCAGCTCCTCACCACCCCATAGTTTATCAACAAATTCTCTAATATTTCCATTAAGCATTTTATTGTACCCCCTTAAAAAGCATTATTTATCAGCTTAATTTTATTAAGTCTTCTACTTGCCAAAATGTCAAGTGAAATCGTTAAAATATTATATTTCAGAAAATCATTGTCACTATTTTTAACTACAAAACTTAAATATAACTTTTGATTTGTCGATGGCTCGGACAAAATCGGAGAATTGGTTTTGAAATTCGATTGGTGGCACAAATCCATTAAGTGTTTTAATCTTTCCCTGAAATAAATTCGCTTGTGAAGAAACTGTTTTTGATTTATTAATCTGCTCTTGCAAATAATCTGATGTAATCATATATTCCGCAAATACTGGATTAATACTTTTTTTAAACCTTAACAATGCAACACTTCTTACCATTTGAAACTTTAACCCCAAAGGTACGCTACAGCAACGCCCCACAGTTCCCGAACATGAAATAAGCACATCTCCCTCTTGTGGAATAACTCTCTTAGTTATCCTCTCATATTCTTCTTGATTAATATAATCAACATCTTCTAATTGTATTGAATGGTTTAAAATGTTACGGGCAGACAACAAATATATACCATTTTCAACTCTCTTTGGAGTAGTATGTTCACCATCTGTAATCAAATTTGTTATTTCCTCAAATTTTTTTACTTTCCATCCTTTAGTATTTTTTCTTAAATCTCCAAACATCTCGACAAATCGGGCTTTAATTAGTTCATTTAAAGCACTTAATTCATTATTTTTTTCAACAATAATTCTTTTTGTTTTATCAAGAATATCCGTTATTTTCATCTGCTCCTGAATTGAATATAAAGGAATTTCATAATCTTTAAGCCATTCTGTACTCATATTTTTCTGAGCCACACCATTAGAAGCCAGAACACACTGTTGCTCAAAAAAATCACTGTTTAAAATATGGAATAAAAATCCTTTTGTAATTCTATCTGTTTTTAGTCTTAAACAAGCTACACGCTGATTTAACGCTGCAGGCAACATTTCTTTTTGTAGTAGTGCCACTCTACCTACATTTCCTGTCAATGACATCAACAAATCATCCTCGTTCAGCATATACTTTTCTAACCCAGTTGAGTCCATAGGATAAAAAGTTGGCACATTGTCCTCAATAAAGCCTTTTTGAACATTTGCTATTCTAATTATTCTAATACCTTTCTCAACATATTTATCACTTTTAAAAGCAAATCCATTTAATATATCACAGGCATCTCCTATTTTAACTTTTTTCATCCTCATCCTCCTCACAAATCCGAATTTATTAAGTTTTCAGCATTTCTATACCTCATCTTCTTGACTTTCAGTCAAGAAGCATCCCTCGCTTTATGCTCGCTTATAAATAATTGGTTCATCATATCCAAAAGTTCTTTTTCCGTTAATTTCCATGCTTTCAGATACTTCCAGGCAGCTATCGGAAAACTTTTCCCATAGCTTAAACAGCATTACCGGAGTAAACTGGCTTATACTGCCTCCTTCCCAGATTCCATCCTTTTCATGATAGAGTGCAGGAGTAAATTTTTCGGATTTTTTCAATTCAGTGTAATCAACATTTTTCATAGAACCATATGAAAATGTACTCTTATCTTCTCCTTCAGGTATTTCATAAGAAGACAGTACAATTCCATCTTCCCTCTCTGTAATAAGGAAAAGATGCGGGGAAGCATGGCGTTTCCCATTTGTCTCATAGTAGCTTTCCTCAACGATAAATTTACCATTAAAATCTTTAGGAAGGTTCAAAATTTTTCCATTACAGATTGTATTAATGTGTTCTGCATAGGGATATATTTTACCTTCTTTCTGCATCTTATCAAATTGCTCTTTGTTATTAAAGTGTCCTGTCATCATATCAATAAAATTATCGAGTTTCCTCATGTTTTTTACCTCCAGATTTCGATTATTAAGTTCATTTTTTCATTCAACAATAAATCTCTAAGAAACAATTCAAGATACTCAGTAGTTTCGTGAATACCTTTTTGAACAGTTGCACCATCAATTACCCACTCTTTTTTGTAATATTGTAATCTCTTATCTGTCCTGCATATTTGTATATTCCCTAAATGGGTCTTTGTCTATATTCGTCCCCCCTCCATCACAACTCTAACAACTTTTTCAATTCTGACATTTCTTTCTGAATTTCACTCTCTATCTTTTCAATTTTCCCAAAAATCACATCCGTCGGCTCATATTCAACCGGTTCATACACTATTTCCTTATACTTATTGATGGAAAGGTCATATCCATTAGCTTTTATTTCGTCAAAATCGACCATAAAACTTTGCTCAGTTCTCTCCCTCTCTGTTTCCGCTTCAAGATTTTTAAATCTGTCAATTATATCCGGAATGTCATTTTCGCTCACTTCCTGTCTCTTATCGTCAAGACTGTAACCGTCGGCTTTCATATCGTAAAACCAGACTTTGTCTGTTCCGCCCGAACCGGTCTTTGTAAATATCAATATCGCAGTTGACACTCCTGCATATGGCTTAAACACACCGCTTGGCATAGAGATAACTGCATCCAGTTTATTATTTTCTATAATTTCTTTTCTTATCTGTTTATGTGCTTTACTGCTGCCAAACAACACTCCATCCGGCACGATAACGGCTGCCCGTCCGCCCTTTTTTAGTATTCTCAAAAACAATGCCAAAAATAATAACTCTGTTTTCTTTGTTTTTGTTACCTTTAACAAATCTGCCGAAACAGCTTCATAATCCAAACTTCCCTTAAACGGTGGATTTGCCAGTACAAGTGAATACTTTTCAACATCCTTATTTTGCTCGGATAAACTATCCCTATAAGAAATATTAGGATTGTCCACTCCGTGAAGAAGCATATTCATCGCTCCGATGCGGAGCATTGTTCTATCCATGTCATTTCCATAAAACATATGATTAGCAAAATGTTCCTTAAATGCTTCATCATAAAATGACTCCTCATGATACTTTCGCAGGTACTCCTGTGCTTCTATCAAAAATCCTGCTGAACCCATTGCCGGGTCGATTATCACATCATCCGGATTTGGCTGTACTAATTCCACCATCATCTTAATTATATGACGCGGAGTTCTAAACTGTCCGTTAGTTCCTGCCGTTGCAACTTTTGACAAAAGATACTCATATAAATCTCCCTTTGAGTCAGTGTCGGTATCTTTTTCGTCACCAATTCCGAGATTGTCAATTCCATCAACGATTTTTGAAAGCATTGCCGCCGTCGGTATCTTGAATATTGCATCACCCATATATTTAGAATATGCCGAATCGCCATCCTGATGCAGATTTTTAATAAACGGAAATACACCGTTCAACACAAGGTCATACATTTCATCGGCAGAGCCTAAATTTTTAAACTTGCTCCACCTGTATTTCTGGCAATCCCCCGGAAACATGGACTCATATTCAAATCCCAGAAAATTTGCCTCATTTTCCTTAGTTGTCTCTACATCATCCAACTGCTTTATAAACAACAGATATGTAAATTGCTCAATAACATCAAGCGGATTTGTAATACCACCCGTCCAAAATATCTCCCATATTTTATCTATTTTATTCTTAAGTTCGCCTGTTATCATTTTCATCCTCCACAGTTTATTTGTTAATTATACAGCTTCAATTTTATGCCAAGCTGACAGATTATGTTTATTATATCTTCTTTACTTTCATTACTATAACTTGACAAAGTATTATATTTCACATTATATTCTAACAGGCATTTTGTTTCAATGAGAAAATTTATATCAACCGGATATTTGCAATCAGTTCTGCTGCTTCTTTGACAATGTTAAAATATTCAAAATTCTACTGTTTATACTTAATATACAAACAGTAACAGAGCAGCTTTCCGTCTATTTTCCCTCTCTTTTATCTGATTGAATGTCTTTTTAAAAAAGGCGGTATCTGTATAACTTCCGTATCATCTCTTTTAGGTGCGATATTGTTACGGTTCGGATTATCCATGTGCTCTCCTAATGCCGTATGTCTTACTTCCTTTTCCGGCATACCTGTTGCAAAAAGCGATACAACAATTTTATCACTCTCTTCTTCTGACACTGTTCCCCATATAATGTTTACTTCTTCTCCTGCAAGTTCTCTTATATAATTCAGAGCATCGTCTAAATCTTTAAGGCAAATCTGTCCGCTTGTATTTATCAAAATATTTTCTGCTCCTGCAATATCTGTCTCCAGCAACGGACAGTTTACCGCCTGTTTTACTGCTTCTATAATTGACCCGTCATGTTCAACAGTTCCTATTCCAAAATGACCTGTTCCCTTATTTTCCAAGGTTGTTTTAACATCGTTATAATCAATATTAATATTTCCACAATTATAAACAATATTTGAAATTCCACAAATTGTATCTTTCAGTACAGAGTCCGCCAATTCAAACGCATCACATAATGTGAGGGGCTTTTCCGAAATAGAAAGAAGCTTTTCATTAGGAATGACCAACAGCGTATCAACATTTTCCCTCAGTTTATTTATTCCTCCCTGTGCCGCCACCATTCGTGGCTTATTCTCAAATAGCAAGCTATAAATATAAAAATATATAAACACAGGGGGATTTATGAAAGCACAGGATATAATTGAAATGGCTAGGTCAATCAAGAAAAATTGGAAAATCAATGACCCATACGAAATAGCCACACGACTTGGTATTTCAGTAATTCATACAAATTCATGCGTAAAAGATTTTACTGCACATACTATTAAAATGCCAGGATACCCAACTACAATATCAATCAATAACAAATACAGTGAAAAAGCTAAAAAAATATTATGTGCACATGAACTGGGTCATGCGTTATTACATGAACAGTGTATAAATTATTTTGCCACGACAAGTTCTAATGTTATGACTAATATTGAATTTGAAGCAAATCTTTTTGCTGTTGCACTTCTGGCAGACGACGACATTAACATGAAACTATCTATTCCCCTTGAAAAAATGAATAATTATCTCTTAAAAACAATAATGGATTATAATATAAGCACGAATTAATCTTATGTGCAAATACTATAATCCAAAAAACTCCACAATTTTTACAACTTATCAATATTTCAAAAAAATAGTATCAAATACCTATTTTTATAATTGCTAAACACATCAATACTGTAATCAGTCAGTTTTCATACACTCCTCCCCAAAATACTTATCCCTGAAAATAAAAAGACCGCCAACACACTAATCTTAGTGCATTGACGGTCTATGTTGTTTAATCACTATATTTTGTAGAATATCTCTACGAAAATCTACTTTTTCAGCTATAATTATTTAGCTGCTTTCTCAGCGATAGCTGCCTGTGCTGCTGCAAGTCTTGCGATAGGCACACGGAATGGTGAGCATGACACATAGTCAAGACCAATCTTATGGCAGAACTCAACTGATGAAGGATCTCCACCGTGCTCACCACAGATACCGCAGTGAAGTGATGGACGAACTTTCTTTCCTTTTTCTACAGCCATTTCCATAAGCTGACCAACACCTGTCTGGTCAAGTTTTGCAAATGGATCGCTCTCGAAAATCTTAGCATCATAGTAAGCATCAAGGAACTTACCTGCATCATCACGAGAGAAACCGAATGTCATCTGTGTTAAGTCGTTTGTACCGAAGCAGAAGAACTCAGCCTCTTTAGCAATCTCATCAGCTGTAAGTGCAGCTCTTGGAATCTCGATCATTGTACCAACTTCGTACTTCATATCGATGCCTGCTGCTGCGATCTCAGCGTCTGCTGTCTCAACAACAACCTTCTTGACATACTTAAGCTCTTTAACCTCTCCAACAAGTGGAATCATGATTTCAGGCTCTACTGTCCAGTCTGGATGTTTCTTCTTTACATTGATTGCTGCACGGATAACTGCTGCTGTCTGCATCTTAGCAATTTCAGGATATGTTACTGCAAGACGGCATCCACGATGTCCCATCATAGGGTTGAACTCGTGAAGTGAATCAATGATAGCTTTGATTTCTTCTACGCTCTTATTCTTAGCCTTTGCTAACTTCTCGATGTCAGCTTCCTCTGTAGGAACGAACTCATGAAGTGGTGGGTCTAAGAAACGGATTGTTACAGGATTTCCTTCAAGTGCCTCATAGAGAGCCTCGAAGTCTCCCTGCTGGTAAGGAAGAATCTTAGCAAGTGCTTCTTCTCTTTCTTCTACTGTATCTGAGCAGATCATCTCACGGAATGCAGCAATTCTGTCTTCCTCAAAGAACATATGCTCTGTACGGCAAAGTCCGATACCTTCAGCACCAAGCTCACGAGCTTTCTTAGCATCTGCAGGAGTATCAGCGTTTGTACGAACTTTAAGTGTTCTGTACTTGTCAGCCCAAGCCATAACACGTCCGAACTCACCGGCAATTGTTGCATCTACAGTTGGGATAAGACCGTCATAGATGTTACCTGTTGTACCATCAATAGAAATCTCAGAACCCTCTGTATATGTCTTTCCTGCTAATTCAAATTTCTTGTTCTCTTCGTCCATAACGATGTCGCCACATCCTGATACACAGCAAGTACCCATACCACGAGCAACTACGGCTGCGTGAGATGTCATACCACCACGAACTGTGAGGATACCCTGTGCACTCTTCATACCTGTAATATCTTCCGGAGATGTCTCAAGACGAACAAGTACAACTTTCTCACCACGCTCAGCCCACTCTACAGCATCTTCTGCTGTGAATACGACTTTACCGCAAGCAGCTCCAGGAGAAGCACCAAGTCCTTTTCCGATTGGAGTAGCTTTCTTTAACTCAGCAGCATCGAACTGTGGATGAAGAAGTGTATCAAGGTTACGAGGATCGATCATAGCAACTGCTTCTTCTTCTGTCTTATGTCCTTCATCAACAAGGTCACAAGCAATCTTTAATGCAGCAGGAGCTGTTCTCTTACCGTTACGGCACTGAAGCATATAAAGCTTCTTGTTTTCAACTGTGAACTCCATATCCTGCATATCGTGGTAGTGATTTTCAAGTGTATCACAAACCTTAACGAACTCAGCATATGCTTCTGGGAATTCCTGCTCCATCTGAGCGATTGGCATTGGTGTACGAACACCGGCAACTACGTCCTCGCCCTGTGCGTTGATAAGGAACTCACCCATAAGTTTGTTCTCACCTGTTGCAGGGTCACGAGTAAATGCAACACCTGTACCAGATTCATTGTTTAAGTTACCGAATACCATAGGCATTACGTTAACTGCAGTTCCCCATGAGTAAGGGATGTCGTTGTCACGACGATATACGTTTGCACGAGGGTTGTCCCATGAACGGAATACAGCCTCTACAGCAAGTTTCATCTGCTCTACAGGGTCAGAAGGGAAGTCTGTTCCTAACTGATTTTTGTACTCAGCCTTGAACTGCTCTGCAAGAGTCTTAAGATCCTGTGCTGTAAGATCTACATCATACTTAACACCTTTTTCTTCTTTCATCTTGTCGATGAGCTGCTCAAAGTATTTCTTACCAACTTCCATAACTACATCTGAGAACATCTGGATAAAACGTCTGTATGAGTCATATACGAAACGCTCAAATGTTGGGTCCGGGTTTCCTTTGATCATTGTAGCTACAACATCGTCATTCAAACCGAGGTTAAGGATAGTATCCATCATACCAGGCATTGAAGCACGAGCACCTGAACGAACTGAAACTAATAATGGGTTCTTAGAATCTCCGAATTTCTTTCCGTTGATTTCTTCCATCTTTTTAACGCCATCCATGATCTGAGCCATGATCTCGTCGTTAATCTGACGACCATCTTCATAGTACTGTGTACAAGCTTCTGTAGTTACTGTAAATCCCTGTGGCACAGGAAGACCAATCTTAGTCATCTCTGCAAGGTTAGCACCCTTACCACCGAGTAAGTTACGCATGGTCATGTCGCCTTCGTCGAACATATATACCCATTTGTTTGCCATTGTAAAGTTACCTCCTAAATATGAATAAATAATTGTCTGCGATATAAATCGCATTGCAACCGCCATCATTTCAAAATGAAAATCCGGCACAAAACTGACTTCATGTCAGATATATCTGTATCTCCTGCCAGGCAGGAAACGGCACACTCCTCAAATCAAGGACTGTACTCATGTCACTCGATAAACACGACATTTTCCGTTCCGCATGAAGCCGCTACCCATAGTATAACATATAAAACCAAAATGTAAAAATCTTTTTTTACAAAAAACTAAAAAATTTGTAACAGTTCCACCATAAAAAGATATTTGACGGAATAGCCTTTCAAATATATGAAGTAAACATAAGCTGCGAATCAGCGTCTAACAGCTTCAGAGCATCTTAAAACTACAAACCCTTATATATCCTCTCATTTTAAGTTTTAACTCAAACTCCCCATCAGGAATCTTATTGCCATCGAGTTCTATATCATATTTCTTAAAGTCCGTTTTTCTTCCAAATGCTGCCCACGGCATCTTTTTGTCCGTCCTGAATGCCGCTGTACCTATTTCGCTGTGTATATCAGTGGTTTTTGTCTGTCCTTTTACAAAGCATCCGATTTTTTCATCATTTGCAAAAGCTTCGACCACACCATCATCCTCTATAGATGCCAGTATTTCGAGAAAATATTTCTCCGGCTTAAACGGATAGGCTTTCTTAACACACACATTTCTATATGAAATTTCACCATCCGTTTTATTATCCAGTGTGCATACTGCATCAAATCCGTTTATTCCCTCATACAGATAAATATTCTCATATTTATCATAGTGGTTTGCTTTTATCGTCTGCCATGCATCTCTTGAACTTCTTGCCGCTCCTTTTATATTTACAGATTTTTTTAAATAAATATCACGACTTGACGAACCTGCCTGAATTTCATATTCTCCATCTTCAAGAATAAATCTTTCGTCTGCCACATCATAATATTTGAGGTCGCCTATTTTTATTTCAAGCCTGACTGTTCTTCTCTCTCTAGATGCAAGCTCTTTTACGCGTTCAAATGCCTTTAATTCTCTTATTGCCCTCTTAACTGCCGAGCCTTTCTTCGTCACATAAATCTGTACAACCTCATCCGTCACATATTTCCCTGTATTTTCGACTTCAACGTTCACTGCAATCTTTGTGTAATCTTTTATTTCTGTCGTCATGTCAAGGTATCTCACCTCGGAATATGTTTTTCCATATCCAAAAGGATAAAGCACTTCATCGTCATAATAAGCATAAGTTCTCGGATGAGCTATTATATCGTAATCTTCTTTAGGCGGAAGTTTTGCAAGCTCCTTATACCATGTCGTACTGAGTCTTCCCGCTGGACTTACCTTTCCAAAAATATTGTCAGCTATAGCTGTTCCAAGTTCCATACATCCTGACGCCGATAATAATATTGATTTGATATGCTCTTTTGCCCATGATATATCAAACGCGACATTACTTATAAGCACTATAATGACATTTTGATTGGCTTCATATACCGCTTCAAGAAGCTCCTGCTGATATGCCGGAAAATCAATATCCTCTCTGTCTACATCCTCTTTACAGGTAATAATTGGATCTCCTCCGAGGAAAAGTATCGGATATTTTACTTTTTTTGCAAGTTTTACCGCTTTTTCAATACCATCCGATACAAGTTCAAAGTCAAAATTACTTATCTTTAGAGATTTATCAATTTCATTCCTATTTTTCTCGTTCGCACTCATTTTCTGAGACATACTTTCTTCAACTATTTCATCATTATTACCATAATCGCATTTTTCTGTTTTTTGTAATGCACTTTCCACACATAGTTTTCCATTTTCATCTATATATAATGTCTCATCATTCCAGCTTGTCACTCCGCACGAAACAGAACTGTTAAAAATAATCTGTCTGTTCTCATTTTGTGAAACCTTTGTCTCCTCCGCTTCTTTTTTTGAAAGTTCTCCATCAGATTCTGATATTTTAAAAGCTTCTTTTACGAACCAGCCAAACGCTCTCTCTTTACAGGCACATATATCTCCACTTTCACCGCCATTAATATCATCCCTCACCGACAAAAATTTTCCTTTTGAACAGCTTTTCAGGGTAAACTGCTTTTTATCCCACTGTTCAACTTCAAATATTTCAGCATTTTTTTCATCTACAATGACAAGTCTGTCCTCTTTGTCAAGTCCGAGATATTTTCCGTCTGCCTTTATCTTAAATCTGCACAATCCTTTTTCAAAAGAAGTGTCCGTATATTTTTTTATTCCATCAAGTCCCGTCACATAATATGGTGGAAGTCCGGAATACCAGTCAAGCTGCCACACATCTGCAAGCGGTCCGATTACACCTATATTTCCAATCGCATCTCTTTTATCAATAGGCAGCAGACCATCTTTATTTTCAAGAAGTACAACTGACTCCTGTCCCATCTTCAGTGCAGTTTCCTGATTTTTCTTTGTACCGACATCTTCAATCGTAATCTGCGAATATGGATTGTCACCGTAGGCATCAAAAAGTCCAAGCCTTATCATTGTACCAAAACGGTTTCTGACCGCCTCGTCTATATCTTTCATTTCAATCAGACCGAGGGCATATGCTTCTCTTACTGCATCCTCCATCTTTTCCCTGTTATCAGAAAAACTATCAATACCTGCTTTAATTCCTGCTGCCACAGTCTGTGCATCCGTGCCAAAATACTCATGCTGGTTTACCGTCTGAAGCACATCACCACCGTCCGTCACCACATGATGAAGTCCCCACCTGTCTTTTGCATAATCCTTAATATCACGCATAACCATACATGGTACACCGTTTATCTCATTGTATGCCGTCATCATAGCTTCCGCACCATGCTCTTTTATAATTCTTCTGAAAGGCTCATGATAATATTCGTGTTTATTTCTTGGATCTATTGACGAGGAAGTAAATGTCCTGTCCTCCTCAACATTATTTGCATAAAAATGTTTTAAGGTCGCAGCACATCTCAGATAGAAATCGTCATCTCCCTGCATTCCCTCAACATATGCACCTGCAAGTCTCCCTGTCAGATAAGGGTCTTCTCCATATGCCTCCTCATTTCTTCCCCACCTCGGATCACGCTCCATATCAACCGTAGGTGCCCACACCGAAAGACTTCCGTTCTTTCCTGCAGCAAAAAGACCTCTTGTTTCAATTCCAACTACTTCGCCCGACTTTTTAAGCATATCCTCGTCCCACGACCGGCTCATTCCTATGGGATTAGGAAAAATTGTTGTAAAATCAGGCTCACGCAAATCCCCTCCCTGGTCGTGTCTCGCCTGCACTCCGTGTGCTCCCTCGCCGCCTATATTGAACGCCCTGATACCAAGTCTGTCAATATCAGGATTAGCATTGCTCATACAGCTTATCTTCTCATCTAAAGTAAGGCTGTTAATTAAAAAATCAAGTCTTTTTTCTATATTAAGTTCATTGTCCCACAAAGGATTTTTTATCTTTTTATTAGACATATCAATCTCCATTCTCTAAATATAATTCGTTAGTTTTGTCTATATTGGCAAACCGACATTTAATGTGCATCTATCACTTTCAGTTCTTAATGCAGTCATTTTACACTTTTATACCATAATTTTTTATAAAATATTACCCCAAATATTCCCCCAAAATACACCATTTATCGGTTTATGTGTTTTTCATAAAAAAACAATAGAGGAACCGGGTTATTTCCGATTCCTCTAAAAAATATGCCCTTGAGCCACGTAGGTATTCAAGGTACTTTCAATTATAGTATATGCTAATTAATCTTTTTAATTAGCATATACATTATAAATAATTGTAGCAAATCTGTCAATATTAAATAACAAATAAAGTTTACTTTTAATTTATATTTTTTTCAATCTTTTCCAATTATTGGGCATTCCCATAATTCTTTGGATTTTTTTTACAGTTATAGTCGACAGATTTGAGGTCAATTCATCAAACAATCCCTCTATCTGTCTATGATATATTTGATATCGACTATCAGGCAATAACATTTTTAAAGCTACCATTACTGCAAAATAATCATTTTTTCTTAAATTTGTGCCAAAATATGAAAAATATCTATTATTACATAAATTAACATATGATAAATATGAATACAACCGTTCATCATGTGCACACCTATTTCTGATTGATGCCAGAAAAAACAAACAGCTTGCCAATTTATTCTCCCTCACTCCCCATTTTAATCTGCGAGCAACATCCTCTCTTTCCTGTTGTATCATATTAGAATAGAATTTACTTATATCTCCCATAGACAGTGCATTTACTAAAACCCATAATGGAAGATAACTTTTCTCCCTTACATAATGCGACACCGACAAATCTTTGTTACAATTAAGTGAAATCTTCTTATATAAGTTACTAAGTAAAATACATACTTGATTATACTTGTTAGCCCCGATTGTATCAAAATTTTCAATTTTAAGATAATTTTTATGACCATGTACCTTTGAAAAACAATAAGCAACCAATGCCTTAACCTGCTTTTCTATCTCAAGTATATACTCTAATGTTACTATTCTCAATTTACGGTCAAATTCATATAAAGCATATATTTCTTCTAAAGTTGTTCCTGCTATATACTTTTCACCGCTAACATTCTGTTGCAAAAACGGTTGCTTATATCCATTTATCAAATTATAATAATTTACACTTCTTATAACTTGTTTAGCCCACCGTTTATTTCTAATAATAACTCCACGACTTTTCAAAATCCCTATTTGTGTTCTGGTATCTCTAAAAATTTTCTCCACCATGTCAATCTCCTTCCCCAACTTATTCAAGTAACAAACAATTTATAATAACATTAACATAATTTTGTATCATTAACAACTATGTTAAACTATTGTCAATCTTCATCTACTCATTTCTTCTATAAAAAAACTTACTTTCTGCTTATAATATTTTCATTCTTTTCTAATTGTATTTTACAGTTACTTTTACTTTAGCAGCCTTTGTTGCATAATTTCCCATCAATTTGACTTTGCACCCCCTCTTGCCTTATAATATTTCCATTGCAATCAAAAAGGAGGACATTATGAGATTATCTAAAAAAATAGTATCTATACTTACTGTCACCGCACTGGCAGCAAGTCTTACAGCCTGCGGAAGTTCAAATGGCAAATCAGGTTCTGACAGTTCAGGCAAAAAAACATACAAAATCGGCATCTGTCAGCTTGTGGAGCATAATGCTCTTGATGCCGCAACTAAGGGCTTTAAGAAAGCACTTACGGACAAGCTTGGAAAAGACAATGTTGAATTTGACGAACAGAACGCACAGGGAGAGTCAACTAACTGCTCTACAATTTGCAACGGTTTCGTCACAAACGGAGTAGATCTTATCATGGCAAACGCAACAGGTGCTTTACAGGCTGCTGTTTCAGCAACAAATGAAATTCCAATCGTGGGCACTTCTGTTACTGATTACGGTACTGCACTTAACATCAAAGACTGGAAAGGTACATCCGGTACAAATGTTACAGGAACTGCCGACCTTGCTCCTATCGACAAGCAGGAGGACATGATTCTTGAAATCAAACCTGATGTCAAAAAAGTCGGTATTCTTTTCTGTTCATCTGAACCAAACTCAGCATATCAGGCTAAACTTATGGAAGATGAACTTAAGAAAGATAAAATCGAATATAAAGAATATACTGCATCTGACTCAAACGAGATTCAGTCTGTTACTCAGACAGCCTGTTCCGAAGTTGATGCTATCTACATTCCAACAGACAACACTATGGCTTCTGGTATTGAAACTGTCAAAAATGTTGTTATTCCTGCCGGCATTCCTGTATTTGCAGGTGAAAAAGGAATTTGTGAAGCCGGAGTCACAGCTCTTTCCATCAGTTACTACAACCTTGGTTACCAGACAGGTGAAATGGCTTATAAAATCCTTAAAGAGGGTGCTGATCCCGGAAAAATGGCTATCGAGACAGACAAAAATCCGACAAAACTTTACAACAAAGAAAACTGCGACACTTTAGGAATTAAGATTCCGGACGGATATACAGAAATGAATGATGCCAAATAAAACTGTAACAGAACATATATGACAAAAAATTCCCGCAGGCATTTCTTAATTTAAATACCTGCGGGAATTTCTTATCTTTATTGTCTTTTAATCAAAAAATCGTTTTACATCAGCAGCTTTTTATCACTCTTCCTGCAATGCCATCATCATCGCCGGTATTATCTGCTTCTTTCTGGATACCGTATTTTTAAGAATTATCGTTTCTGTATCTTTCGGCAAATGAAATGCCTCAAGTGCAAGTTCTCTTGCACCACTTCCATAATATAAAAGTTCTGTACTTGCCTGTAATATATCAGTAAGCATAAAAAACAGCATTGATACTTCATGAGCTGCCATTGCTTTTTGCATATATGGTGTGAGTTTTTCTTTTATTGCTGTGAGTTCCCTGCCGGTCATCGCTGTTATCTGACCTACGCCAAATGTCTGCTCTCCCACAACAAATTTTTTGAAATCCTGATAAAATATCTCTTCCGGAGATTTTGATGACAAATCACTTCCTGCCGCAAACATTTCCATAGCATAATCTTGTGTTTTTATTCCTGCTATAGCCGCAAGTTCTTCTGCTGCCGCCTTGTCTGTCTCAGTGCAGGTAGGTGACCTGTAGACAAGCGTATCTGACAATATCGCTGAACATAGAAGTCCCGCAATTTCAGGTGTCACATCCACCTTATTTTCTTTGTACATCTGATATATGATAGTAGCTGTACATCCAAGCGGCTGATTTCTGAAGAATACCGGACCCATTGTTTCGATACTTCCTATTCGATGATGGTCTATTATCTCTAAAAGTTCAGCATCTTCTATACCATCTACTGCCTGTGACGGCTCATTGTGATCCACAAGAATAAGCTTTTTCTTTCTCGCACCAAGAAGTCTTCGTCTGGAAATCATCCCAAAGTATCTGCCATTCCAATCAAGTATTGGGAAATCCCTGTATCTTTTTTTTGCCATAACATCTCGTATATCATCAAGAAATTCACCAAGTCCAAAGGTTATAAGATTTTCACTTTTCATAAAAAACCTTATTGGTATGCTCTGATTAATAAGTCTTGATGCCGTAAATGTATCATATGGTGTCTTAATTATAAAACAGCCCTTGTCCTGTGCAAGTTTTGTTATCGTAAACGATACCGGAGCACCATCGCAGACTATTATACATTTTGCACCCATCTCAATGGCACAGAGCTGCGATTCATACCTGTTTCCCAAAATCACTATATCTCCTTTTTCAATATAGCTTTCCATAAGATCCGGATTTGCTGCTGCAATAAGACATTTACCTGATTTTATCGTCTCATCAGGCTCTCCTGATATCATCTCTCCATCAAGTGTCTCAACAATATTCCTAAATGGAGTTCCCGCATTTGCAATAATACGGCTGTCGTAAACATCCATGTATGATTTTGCTATATCCTCGATTGTGATAAGTCCCTTTAAAAACTCGTTTTCATCTACTATCGGAAGTGTCTGAAGTGCATCTTCCCTCATAAGTTCCCACGCTTTTTTTAATGAAATATCTTCACCGACACCTTTTACGCGTCCCACATCAATGTCGATAACCTGAGGTCTTACATCATTCATATAATCAGGTGGAAGTATTCCAAATCGCTTAAGTACAAATCTTGTCTCTGCATTTATCTGACCTGCTCTCTTAGCAACATAGTTTTCACCGGTCACCTCTCTCTTAAGCCTCGCATAAGCGATGGCTGAACAAATAGAATCCGTGTCCGGATTTATATGTCCTATGACATTTACTACTTTCTCTGAACCAAGCGGCATACAATCCCCGCCTCCTTTTCTGACTTAATCCAAATCTTCTGCCGTATATCTGTTTATATCTATTACATATTTGAATTTTTTTGCAAGTGCAGGTGCAAACCTGAACATCTGGTCAAGTGTATTTCCCTCATCTGCAAGTATTACAATAAAATCTCCATAAAATTCATCCATAAGCTCAAAAATCTTTGTGATAGTAGGAAAATAAAGATCTGCAGCACCATCTACAAGCAGACAGCTTCCTTTAAGCTGATCCCGGCAGGCATCAAAATCCATTTGATTTAACTGCTTAGCCTGAATGCAGCCTATTCTTCCTTTGCTCAAAAAACCATTTGCCTTAAGCACCTTTACGATTTTTTTAGAAACTGCTATTATCTTATCTGTATCCTCTCCAATCAAAACAAAATGTGACGGATCCTTCTCTCCGTTTATAAGTGTCAGCACATCCTTAAATGTCTTATGTAATGCCCTAGTTGTAGGTAGTTCATCTTCCGGTGTTGAATAATCATCCATGTTTGTCTCCTCCTTCTTTAATTCACTTGTATTTATTCCAAATAATTTAGCTGCTTTTTCTAATTTTATCTCTGTTTCAGACTTTATTTCATTATTAACACCAGGCTGCACCTCTGATTTATTTTCATCATTCTTTTGAATACACTCTGATTTTCCATTAATGTTTATTTCCGGCTCTGCTCCGTTGTCTAACACAGATTTTATATCAGATTTTTCACTATATTCTACATTCTTTTTAACACTTTCATCTGACAGACTATCATTATCCTGCTGCATTTCCATCTCACGCACTTTGCTTACGGTCTCATTTATAGGTTTCGTGTGTCCCCAGTCATCAGCAACCGAATCAATAATGCGTCTTTTCTTTTTCTCTCCAAAAATATTGCCTGTTATATCCTTTATATCGTTTTTTATTTCTTCCAAATCGGCTGGAGCCATCGCATCCTGTCTTGAAATAACGGCATTCTCTTCTGACTCCTGAATATCTTCCGGAATTTCTGACGATGCAGCTTCACCATTTTCTGTATTTTGCTGAATCAAATCATCATTTCCATTATCAATGTCATCTTCCATCACAACAGAATGAACTTTCAACTGTTCCCTGCGCTCTGCCTCGTATATGGCGGATATTTCCTTTGAAAGATCCTGTGTAATACCCGTGCCCGACTGTGAATGATGCTCGTACTGAGCCTTTTCCTCCGCATATGCCTGTTTCTTTTCCATCTGCTGATTTCTGTTTTTTTTATGCGGCTGCTTTTTATTTTCATCTACAGAATCTTCTTCATACCCAGACTTCTCACTCGTATGCTGCTCTTTTGCAGTCTGATGCTTCCAACGACCCGACAATTTCTGAAGACCATCTATGGCTTTTCTTGCCATCTGTGCACCATCGAACTCTTCTTCCTCATCTTCTCCATAATCATATAATTCATTTTCATACTCAGACTGCTCATCATTATAAGACTGTTCTGATATTTCTGAATTTAGCAAAGCATCATATTCTTCTTTTGTAAGACTTTCCATTTTATCCCCGGAGCTTTTCTCTGAATTATTATCCCCACCCATATTTAGCAATTCATCTACAGCCTCGTCTCTGCCGTACTCTGAACTTTCGTCCTCATCCTCATAATAATCGGCAAATGTATCATCAAATTTATCCTCATCATCCTCAAAGGTTGTTTTTAATGCCTTTTTAACCTTATTTCCGATTGAATTTTCACGCCTTTGTATCACACTTTCAGATTCCACATATTCACTAAGGTCCGGAAGCGAGCCGGTATCCTCAGGGTTTGGCACTTCTTTTTCTATTGTATAATCTCTATCGTCAACATAAGCAATCTGTTCATCATCATCTATACTGGCAATAAGTCGTTTTGCCCTTTCCACTATCTCACCTTTGCCAAACCAGAGTTTTATATCCTCGCACTCACTTCTGCACTCTTCAAATCTTCCTGCTTTAAAATAAAGTTTTGCAAGTTCGTATGCCCATTCTTCTATATACTCCTCTTCTTTTAATGATTCAAGAATACCGATAAGCTGTCCGACTGATGCCCCTGAAGCTTTATCTATACGATACCGTAAAATAAGTGAATCTCGCTGGCTCGAACTCATTGCCACAAATTCCTGATAATATCCCTCCGCTTCATCTAATGCATTTGTTCTTATGGCAAGATAAATAAGTCTGTATAAAACTCGTCTTGTGCGGCTTTTCTTATATATTCTTAAATAAGTATTTTTTGCAGCATCAAATTGTTCTGTTTTTGTATAAACCTCAGCAATAGCACTGAGATCACTTATACCTTTTACCTGACGCATATCAAGCGTCTTTACAACCGCAAGTGCTTTTTTATATTTACGCACCTCTATCAAATGATGAATCTGTGCGATTCTTATCGTCAATTCATATTGTCTCATCTTACTCCTCCAATAACCTGTAATAAAGATTCTCTCTTCTGTCCTTACCTATCGCAAATTTATTTCTGAGTTCCCACGCTCTGTCATCAATATCACATATAAGCATACCCTCTCTGCCTGACAGTTGTCCAAGAATATTTCCGATAGAATCTATAGCCATGCTGTCACCGCTGTAGCCAAGTCCGTCCCTGACACCAAAGCTGTTGACCCCTACAATATATGACTGCGTCTCTATTGCCCTTGCCCTGAGAAGAGTCTGCCAATGAATACTCCTTGTCTCCGGCCACTGTGCGATTACAAACATCACATCAGACTTTTTTGCTGCTGCCTGAAATACTTCCGGAAATCTCAGGTCATAGCATACAAACAAGCTTATATTATGCCCTTTAAACGAAAAAGAAACTAATTTTTCACCGCCCTCATATACCCGACTTTCGCCGCCATATGTAAACGGGTGTATCTTTTCATATTCTGCGATTAATTTTCCCTCTCTGTCCGTAACCGAAAATATATTTTTCCCTTTTCCGCCTTTTTTGTCAGGAAGTGATGCCCATCCAAAACCTATGGCAATATTGTATTTTTTTGACAAAGTGCTCATACATGAAACCGTCTCTGAACAATCTCTCTTTTCTCCTATTTTCTCAAGATTCATAGAAAATCCGGTGAAACTCATTTCAGGAAAAATTATGATATCTGTCTTTGATTTTGCAGCTTCGCTTACCATCTTTTCTGCCTTTTGTATAGATGCTTTTTTATCTTCCCATACCATATCTGTCTGTGCAAGCGCAACTCTCATAAGACATTCCTCCCGTTTTTATCTGTCAAACACCCTGATGCTATACCTATATATTTTATAATATATTTACCAAAACAACAAAATCTCAATTTGATTATACCTTGAAAACTCTTATAAAACAAGTATAGCAGTTCGTATTTTTAAAGTGACATGATATATCCTGTGTGCTATAATAACTCTAAAATCCAGATGTTTCACATCTTTATAAAAGACAAAAAAAACAATTATATTTTAGGAGGATAATACATCATGAAAATTCAATCGGTTAAAGATGATGCTTTTAAGCCTTATGGACGAATCGTAGACGGTTACGATTACAAACTTCTCTTAGAAAGACTTGAGAGCGAAACTGAAAAACCTGCTGACGGAGTAATCTATGAACCTACCTGTGAAGCACTTGAAGATACACCTGCTTTTGCACAGCTCCGTGACAACTGCTACGGTGGTATGCCTATTGAAATCGGCTATTGCAATGGTACAAACACAAAATTAAACTGTTTTGAGTATCACAGAGACAACGAGATAAATATCGCCGCTGATGATGCAATTCTCCTCGTTGCCAAGCTTCAGGATGTTGAAAACGGAATAATCGATTCAAGCAAGACAGAGGCTTTCTTATGTCCTAAAGGAACTGCCGTGGAAGTTTACTCAACAACGCTTCACTACGCACCTTGCAGTGCAAAAAAAGGTGAGGGATTCAGGGTTGCCATTGTACTCCCAAGAGAAACTAACTTTGATATGCCAAATATCACAAAAGCAAATTCCGAAGATGCTTACCTTTGGGCAAAAAACAAATGGCTTATCGCACATAAGGATACGGCAGAAGCTAAAGCCGGTGCTCATGTCGGCATCACTGGAGAAAACATTGATATTTCTGACTTGATTTAACTTATATTTAATATAATGATGTTGGGGTCAAAAGGTACTTTACCCCCAACTAATGCCACGGATTGCTTCATTGCTGTACAATTTTCGCAATCCTTACTGCATCACGATATAAATTTCAAATGGAGATTTACATATGAATTTACCTGAAGAATTTACCAGACGAATGAAATTGCTGCTTGAACCGGAGGATTTTAAAGCATTTATTGAGAGCTATTCAGATGACAAATCCTACGGACTTCGCATAAATCCGTTAAAGATAGAGTCTCAGGAAACATTACCCTTCTTTTTAAGTCCTGTTCCCTGGGCTAAAGAAGGGTTTTACGCTGTTCCTGAGGAAAAACCCGGCAGACACGCACTGCATGAAGCCGGTGCTTACTATATACAGGAACCAAGTGCAATGGCTGTTGCCGCACTTCTCGCAGAGCCTAAGGCACTTAATGTCAGGCAGACATTTCTTAATAATGATAATAAAAACACACCAGATGATAATGCAACTATTTTTACAGAAGGCACCCCTCCAAAAGTTTGTGACCTCTGTGCCGCACCGGGCGGTAAATCGACACAGATTGCCGGTATGCTGGGCAATAAAGGGCTTCTCGTCTCAAACGAGATTTTCCCACAGCGTGCTAAAATCCTTTCGCAGAATATTGAAAGACTCGGTGTACCAAATGCTGTTGTATGCAATGAGACACCTGAAAACATGGCAAAATTCTTTCCATGCTTTTTTGATAAGATTGTGGTTGATGCTCCATGCTCAGGTGAAGGAATGTTCAGAAAAGACGAAACAGCAATAAAAGAATGGACTCCTGAAAATGTCACTTTATGTGCTGAAAGACAAAAGTCAATACTTGCAGAAGCAGAGAAAATGCTTAAACCCGGAGGAGTTCTGGTATATTCCACCTGTACTTTTGCACCTGCTGAGGACGAAGAAATTCTTCTTTGGTTTTTACGCACATATCCTGATTTTCATGTCGAAGATTATCACGACATACTCAGTCTTGATATTTCTGACGGAAATCCCGATTTTATATCTGACGAAATGAAGCCGCTTTCTGACAACGAGATACTGTCAATACACGGTTCGCTAAGATTATGGCCGCACAAAGTCAGGGGCGAAGGACATTTTGCCGTAAGATTAAAGAAACAGGATGGAGAGCCTCCGATTCAGAAGAAGAAAAAGAAATCTTCCGGAAAAAATATCCTTTCTAAAAGTGAGCGAAAACAATTTATTGATTTTATCTCGGAATTTGTTTCTGAAACAAATGATTATGAGGACAAACGCTATGAATATTTCGGCGATGAACTTTATATGGTGCCGGAACAGATGCCGGAACTTAAAGGCATAAAACTCGTAAGAGCAGGACTTCATATTGCAACCAAGAAAAAGAACCGCTTCGAGCCTGCACACGCATTTGCAAAATATCTTAAACCAGACGATGTAAAACAGTATTACGAATGTTCATTAGAAGAAGCCGAAAAATATCTGCATGGTGATGTTTTACAAACTTCCGATGAGAGACTTTCCACTTCTAAAGGTTTTATCCTTGTATGTTACAATGGTCTTTCTCTCGGATGGGGCAAGATTACAAACGGAACGATAAAAAATCACTATCCGAAAGGACTTAGGATAAATTACTGATATATATAATATAGTGACCATCCGCAAAATAATATACATAAATTATCAGACACAAAACACGGCAGATGCAAAGCATCCGGTTTTTGGAATTATCATCACAAAAAATGCAGCAGGTTTTCAATTAACCTACTGCATTTGCTGTTTCATATGCTTTTTTATAACTCAGTACACGATTTACGTATGTCTTACAATATGAAGGAACTCCGCCGTACCTCTTAACTGCACCGCTTCCCGCATTGTATGCAGCAAGTGCATACCTGACATTTCCGTTAAATTTCTTCAAATGGGCTGCTATAAGCTTTGCCCCTCCCATTATATTCTGCTCGGCATCGTAAGGATTTTTGACTCCAAGCTCCTTAGCTGTAGATGGCATAAGCTGCATAACGCCTACTGCCCCGGCACTTGATACATCATTTGGATTAAAATCAGACTCGGCTTTCGCAACCGCTTTAAGCAGACTCTCCGACACTCCGTACTTCTTTGCAGCCTTTTTAAATATGGCATCATACTTTGTCTTTTTCATCGAGTCAACGGTTGTAGTATTTGAACTCTTACTTGTCGATGATGTTTTTGTATTGTCATCATCTGCCACATCCGTATATGTATATGTCTCTCCGGTCGTAGCATTTGTGTATAATATCTTATTGCCCGAAGCCGTGTCCGTACTCTGCGTGGCACTGTTTTTTGACGATGACTCCGTATCTGTCTTATCACTATTTTCCTGTACTTTGTCAGACGCATCAGCTTTCTTTTCGCTTGACTTAAGTACAGTGCTAAAACTCTCAATCCCACTGTGACGCTTAACTCCATCATTTTTAAAGGTCGTCAATGGTTTAATCTTTAATCCTTCAACTCCGCTTATCAATTTTCTCCCCCTGTATTTCAAACAGTCTGTCTAAAGTAATATCATCTTTTACACTCTCGATACGCTCCGGCTTTATATCTACACCAAAAACGCTCGCTGTTTTTATTTTAGCATTTTTTGTGCTGCTTTTCAACGAAACTTTTGAAACTCCTATCATATCCGGTTTTCTGTATATATCTTTTTCAAACACAACAGCTTTTTTTAAGGGAATCGTTGTCGCTTTTTTCCCATTTACAGGTCTTTTAAACAAGCAATCTCCCCCTTTCACCAAACAGATATTCACGATACACTCTTCCGCTTCCCTGATAGTGTTAATATATTTATTGCCGGGTACATATAAATGCCCCCGGCAACTTAACATCATTACTTATTTACTGTGTGACAGGCAACTGATACTACAATTTGCTGCATTGCTATCTGCTCCTGCATCATACCTGCAATACAATATGTATAAATATGCCTTATTTTAAGCATCAGTCCTTAACGGTAATCTTTTCAATAACAGGCTGATTTTCCTTTTCAACCGTGCCGTTTGAATCTGTGACCGGAGTATCCTTGCATATCTTGTCCACTATATCCATCCCGCTTGTAACTGTTCCAAATCCGGCATACTGACCGTCAAGATATGTACTGTCTGACTGTACGATAAAGAACTGTGAACTTGCACTGTCATTTTCAGACGAGCGTGCCATAGAGATAGTTCCTCTCACATGGGATATATTATTCTCAACACCATTATCACTAAACTCACCTTTAATAGTTTCATCAGAACCGCCTGTTCCATCTCCGCTCGGATCGCCACCCTGAATCATAAATCCATCTATGATACGGTGAAATGTAAGACCGTCATAAAAACCTTTCTTAGCAAGATTTACAAAGTTCGTAACCGATATAGGTGCTGTATCTGCATCAAGTTCAACTTTAATATTTCCATATTTCTTAACTTTTATAACAACATGATGCTTGCCTGAAAGCTGCTTTGTATCATCTGACGAAGAAATATCCGAGCCTGCATCTGTACTTTCTGTGCTCTCAGGAACTGCTGTTTCCTCCTGCTTTGCACTCTCTGAAGATGATGTACCTGAATTTGCATTTGATGATGTGTTACTCTTTTTAGAACCACATCCTGCAAACATACATACCACAAGTGCCATAATTGCTATAATACTAAAATATCTTTTCATGTTTCCTCTTTCCCATACGCACAATCACGGTAACGCAACTCAACCTTGCTGCCATTCACGCTTGCAATGCCTCTATCAGCTATACAATCATCTTTTTTCACTCAACAGGCATATTTTTCGTTGCAAAACTTACTCTGAAATCTCGGCAGCCGAAACGCTGCTTTTAAATGAACAGCTTCCTTTTGATGAAACATTTGCCCTGACAACATTGGCAACTCCAAGAGCAATCACTAGAATTGTAAGACCTACCATAACTCTGCGTAACATTGTTTTTTCCATAAAATATGTACCTCCCATTTCGTTTTTCCCTTTATACGTTTGTCTTTGTAAGCATGGCTGAAAAACTGTCATCAGTTATACTCACAATATCATTATACTATGCATTTAACATTTTTGCAACAATTTTAATATATTGTAAGATTTTTGTAAGAAATAGGTTCCTCTAAGTAAAAAGCCTGTTTTTGTGCTTGATTTACTTTAGAACCTTGAAATATATTAACATATTTTTTCAATATTTCGGCTTACTTGTAAAAATTTACATTGTTTTTGTAACATTTTACACTGATAATCCCTTTCTTATTGTATGCTTCATCTTATAAGACAGAAATTATTGCAAATTGTTGCAAAATACTTAATTTACTATAAAATCCCTCCAAAACAGGCGACTGCACTTTCTGGCACAATTACCTGTTCTGTAAACTTTATTTTTCTATCAATTTATAAATATTTTCTCCATCCTTATTCTGCACTGAAAAATCACAATTATCGCAGGATATCCGTTTAACCTTTTTATACTTTCCTAAATCAAATGAAAATCCCAGATTTTGAGCATCACCAAATAACTGATATACAACTTTATTTTTTTCTGTAAACACCACATATATCGTACTATCATTATTATTATTATCTTGAATTTCATCCGATTTTATTGAAATTATTTTTTCAATTTCCTCTTTACTTACATATGGTAAAATAAAATAAGCATAGTCCCACTTAAAGTCAGTAAGTTCCGTCAGTTTTACTTTGGAAACTTCCTTTTGTTCTGATAATTTTGCTTCAAATTTCTCATTATTTCCCGAACACGCTGAAAACACTAATGTTATAATACATAATGTTATAACCATTAACTTTTTCATATACTTTCTCCTAATCATGTAACCAATAAATATCTGATTTTTTATTTAACTGTTAAATGTACTTTGCCATGCAACAAGTCATCTTTTTAACTTTTTATTTCTCTGGTGAAACTTTTGCGATGCAGATAAACTTCAAAGCGTCACCGACCGCATCCTGCTGCAACCGGTGACACTTTATCACACTAACCTACACGCACAATTTTAACTCCTGCTCCCTCTCTCTTTGTCATCTTTGTTACTTTGCATTTCTTTGATACTTTAACTTTTTTTAGACTTGCTGAATCTCTCGGACTTATCACTATGCTTTTAACACTTCTTGGAACCGTAAGTTCTGTCAGGTATCTTGTATAGACAAAAGCATTGTCATTAACGGTTTTTGTACCTTTTAAAATTTTGTAACTTCCTTTTTTGGCAGGCGGATAATACTCTAACTGCCCCGTTTTTTTTGCATACAGTACACCGTCTACTGCCTTGAAATATTTATTTCCTTTTGCAACTTTTACACAGCTAAGGTTCATATCGGCTTTGGTTATCTCTGCCGTTCCAGCCCAATCAAGATAATCCTCAACATATCTGAATGTCATAGCCGGAAACTCTTTCAATGTAGCAGGAAGTGTATATGTTGTTTTATATGTTGGAAAAACCATTATATTAGTAACATCCTTATCATACACAACATTATCCTTGACTGTAAAATATTTGTTTCCTTTCTCAACTTCTATTTTTTCAAATTTGTTAAGTGTTATTCCACCATAGAATTCTTCTGTTTCTTTAGGTATAATTATATTCTTACTGCCATATGGCAATAATATCGCTCTCTTTCTGCCCTTTGTGAACAATTCATTATTGTACGATTCATACTTTGCATTACCAGCGTCAACTTCTATCTTTTTTAAATTTGAAAGATTATTGTCAGAAACATAACAGCCATAGTCCCATCTAAATCTAACAACTTTCTTTACTCTTGAAGATAATCTCAGTATTTCAAGTCCACTACAATTTTGTATTGAATCACACTCAAACTCAGTGACTCCTCCGCCTATTGAAATTTCTTTTACAGCGTCTCTGCCTTTAAAAGCACTATCGCTTACTTCCACCACATTATCCGGTGTAACATATTTAAAATCCGAAGTATTTGCCGAAAACAACAATTTCAGACTGCCTTTTGCACTGTCAGTTATCTCATACAGACAGCCGTCAATGCTCTTATATTTCTTATTAGTATCTTCTACATAAAACTCTTTACAACCTCCATCTACAAACGCATCTCCATTTATATCTTTTAGTTTATCAGATAAACAGATCTTGTTTAAACTCACACAGCCACCAAATGAATAATCTAGTTTTTCCAAACCTTTGCCTATATCCATATTTTGCAGGTTTTTACATAATTCAAATGTCATCCAGCCCGTTTCAGATACTCTGTAACCGCCTGTTATCTCTTTTAAATTGCTGCACTGTGCAAAAGCCTCCACCATTAGTTTAAGTTTTTTGCCGGCATCAGCCTTGCCACCTGACAACTCAATATGCTCAATCTTTGTTCCCTTAAATGCACCTTCATCAATTTTTGTAACATTTTCATCTATGGTAATGTTTTTCAGACTTTCATTTCCCATAAATGCCCAACATCCGATATAATTTACCGTTGATGGCAGCTTATATGTGCTTCCGCTCTTTTTGGCAGGATATACTACCAGTTTAGTGCCCTTTTTATTATACAGAACACCGTTTACTGATTTATAATATTTATTTTCTTTTGAAACTATTATCTTTTCAAGTTCCGTACATCCCTCTCCAATAGTCATATAATTAAGAGCACCGTCATCAAAATGTTTCACATTTTTACCTAAAATAATTTTCTTAATGTTTTTATTCCCTATAAATGCTACGCAATCAACATATTTGACCGATGACGGTATCTTATATGTACTCCCACTCTTTTTGGCAGGATAATGAACCAGTTCTGTTCCTTTTTTATTATACAAAACTCCGTTTACTGATTTGTAATATTTATTTTCCTTTGAAACAACTACCTTTTTTAATGACTTGTAATAAATACCACCACAATGCATATTTAAACCATATGCTGTCTTTACCGTTTTCGGAATATACAATACCTCGCCGTTTTCACTCACAGTTCCGTAAGCAGTTTTCTTTCCTGCCGCATGGCATACATCTGAATTGGCATATTGAAATGCCAATGCCATAAACACTATTGCAATTAATAATATACCTTTTCGCTTCATGTCTAACTCCTCCCTCCAAATAGATGTATATTTTTAATTTTGTATGCTTCATCTTATAAGACAGAAATTATTACAAATTGTTGCAAAATACTTACTAATAAACGAAAGATTTAGTTTTTTGGTTTTTGTTTAGGCTCAATTGAACTATTTCTGTTTACAAAATAAGATTTATATTGATTATATTTTTCAATTTCAGTAGCTTTTGCACAGTCTGCAAATTTAGCCATTCTGAATGTCCCATCTGTGTATATATTACTTTTATGAAACTGTTGTATTCCAAAATTATGATCTGTTTTCCATTGTTTTATTGCCCCATCAGCTACCGCCTTTGCAACTTTATATCTTAATGCAAAATCTGACTTTGTTTTATTGCTATAGTTATTTCCGGTCAATGTCTTTTGATCTGTAGTTTTTCCATCATATTCATATCCATCTACCTTTGATCTATGCGCAAACGCATCCATCGCTGTATGAATCGCCATTCCAAAAATAAATTGTCCCTGTCTGTGATTTCTATCCGTTACTGATAATGATTTATAATCTTTACAGCATAGTGCTTCATTCCATTTATCTTTTTTAGTAATAAAATAAAAATACTCATCAATCCTGCTCTTCCTATCATAACCTTCATTATATTCCATTTTTGAAAGAGCTGAAAGATTTTTTGCCGGATATTTTGTATATTTTTTTGCACTGCTCATGCCATTTAAATATGTTTCTCTCGCCAATCTTATCAAATATAAATAATCTGCCATATAATTATCATTTCCATTAAGATTTCTCCAATGTCCATTTACTTTATCAAATCTTCTTGTATCAGGAAACAGCAGACCCTGTTTTATAACATTTTTTGCTGTATCTGAAAAATCTGCAGAACTTGAATCAATAACTCCTGTATGTATATTTTTAGCCCATCTGGCTTTTACCTGCTCATCAGTATATGTTACAATCGGACTATTATTACTATATTCTCCTTTGTCCCTTATAAAACCGTTATAATTTTCACTAAAACTATCATAAATTTTCAATGCGTATTCCAAGTCTACCAATCCACCATTTTCCAATGTCCCCAGATTGTTATTAGAAGATTCTATAATAATATCCTTGATAAAATCTGCACTTTTTGTTTTATCTTTCTCCCATAAAACAGATGCAACTGCTGTAACCTCTGCTGCTGATGCACTGGTACCATCTATCATTTGAACCTTATCTAAAAAATCTAATACTGCGATGTCCTCTCCCGGAGCATATACATCTAATTCATCACCAACTGAGCTTATCGAGCTTACAATCGCACTACTATTTGTTGCTCCAACCGCCAAAACATCATCATATGCTGCCGGATATTCTATAGCTCTATCCGAATCACCTCTGTTGCCGGCTGATGCAATCATTAAAATACCGGCATCTTTAGCTGCTTTTATTGCTTTTTCCAAAGCCTCGGATTTATTTACAGTACCAAAGCTCATATTTATTATATCAACCTTTTCTTCTATACACTTATATATTCCCTGTATTATTCTGCTTACCGGAGCTTCATTATTTTCATCCAATACTTTAATCGAATATAATTCTACATTTGGTGCAATACCTTTTATACCCTTTATATCATTTCCTGCTATAATACTTGCCATTCCTGTTCCGTGCCCTGATACATCATCAAATAAAGCCTCTACATTCTCATGTTCCGGTATTAAATTTATTCTTTTATATACATCTATGTACTCAGTAGCTGATACTCCAGAATCCATAAGTGCTACTTTAACTTTTTCAGGCTTTTCTGTATTTTCTATAGCTGTAGCATTTGCATTTGTCGCATTTATAGCTTCAAGATTCCACTGATTAGACTCAGATTCTGATGATGAATCCGCAAATATATTACTCTCATTTTCTGATAACCCATCTACCATGTAATCATTTTCGATATTATTAACATAAGTCTTTTCACTTAATTCATTTAACTCTAAATCAGTAAGACTAACTGTAACAATATTTTCATCTTCCCCATCTGATTCCTCTGAATAAGTTTTAACTATATCATCTGAATAATTATTTATTATTTTATTCAACCCTGCTTTATTTTTAACATCTACTATATAAACCGATTCTTTTTCAGATAAATTGTCTTTTGTTGCTGCCGATACTGAATAAATGTTAATATTTGCACTTATCGCTGTTGCTAACATTAACCCTTTTATAATTATCCTTTTTAACATTATCTTCCTCCATTTTCTATTTCTGTAACTTTAAGAACATTCTCACTCCCGTATATGCCAAAGAACGAGAGTCCTTTCGCAACTTCATCTCAACTATACCTTGCCGTAGTTCCAGTTTCACCTTAAACCTTTAGCCGAAAAACTTTTTAAGCCAATAAAACCAATCTTCGCCCGAATATGCCTCCATAACGCTTCCCCCTCCCTAAAGTTAATTTCAAACATTGCAATCCTTGATTAACTTTATCTTAACAAACATATCTGCAATATTCCATCACAATGCGACGAACGGTCGATTTTTGCGATAAGCGGTAATTGACATATATAAAACTGTATTTTATAATTACCTTAGTGTGTTTTTACGGAAAGATATGGGGTAGGTTATGAATATTACAGCAGATAATTTAGAAAGTACATTAAATTATATATTAGAACTTATAATTATTTTATATACATCAAAAAATATACTTTTAATACCGCTTGCCGGAGCTAAAAAGAGATATATTGCTCTTGCACTTTCATCAGTATGGCTTTTATATACACTTCTGGCAGCTTTTCCATTACCTAATACATTTGTTATCCTGCCGGTTTCATTACTTGTTTTTGCTGAGCGTCCGGCTTTGATTTCTTTTACCGTCATATCCGAAACACTCGCAATCAATATAATAACTTTAATCAGCTTTTACTCTTATTGTATGATCAGCCATACCAAATACAACAGTTCATCACACGAATATAATGACTTGATAACCGGTATAATCATTTTTTGCATTATCACCCAATTGCGAAAGAAATTTTCGTTTACCATCAACTTTTTAAAAGAAATACAGATAAAGCATTTTGTTTTAATCTTCTGCGTTATCCTTGTCGATTTTTTCCTGTCACTCGTTTCCGGTTTATTATTTTTCCAAAATATAAACCAACTCGGCCGCAGGCTTCTGGTGCTGGCAATCTACACAATGATAGTCCTCAGCATCGTGATACTTATACTGTATTTTAGAATTGTCCATATCCATTCCGAGCTTGAACAGCTCAGCAATGTAAAATCAAAAATGCTCTCTCTAGAGGAAAAGCACTATAAAGATATGCTTCAAAAAAATACAGACCTCCGTGCTTTCAGACATGATTACAATTATCACATAACAGCAATGCAGGCACTCGCACAAAATGATGATTTTGACGCATTGAAAGCTTATGTAAACCAGCTTACTACAATAAAAGCAAAAATATATTTTATATCAACAAACAACACCATAGCCGATGCGATAATCAACTATTTTTATGAAATTTTACCTGACAACACCTCTTTTAAAGTTGACGGAAAATTTTCCTATGATACATTTATAAGCAATGATGACCTATGTATCATACTCTCAAATCTGCTGAAAAACGCTTATGAAGCTCTCTGCCGCATTAGCACTGACACTTTCAGTCTGCATACCGATACCGACGACAATACTGTTGAAACAGAAAAGAAATTATATATTTCTATCTCAAATGACGAAAACAATATAACATTATATATTATGAACACTTGCAAACCATACGAAAAACAGAGTGGTTCTATTTTTTCAACTTCAAAATCCGATACCCTAAATCATGGATTTGGACTGAAAAATGTTGCTGATACCGTCGAAAAGTATGACGGAAAACTTGAACTCAAAACAGAAAACAGTACATTTTCCGCTTATGTTTTTCTACATAATGTAACATAAACTCCGGTTGTATGGCTATAGTTTAATCACTATCAAACAAGCAGCTACACATACCACGAATATCTGCTTGAACAAAACAGGAGGTTTCGCAATGAAAATAGGAATTTGTGATGATGACCCTAAAACAAGGGAACAACTAAACAATTTATGTCATAAACTCGGATATATTGATACTTATCAATTTGACTCTGGCGAAGAACTTCTTTCTTCTGATATATGCCAATCGCTCACATTAGTCTTTCTAGATATAGAAATGAACGGTATGACAGGCATAGAAGTCAAAAATATACTTGAACAAAAATGTCCTTTTACCCTTATAATTTTTAACACTTCCCATGAGGACCAGATAAAAGAAGCTTTTGGGCGAAATGTAATTTCATTTATCTCCAAACCGTTTTCAGAAATATCAATCAAAACAAACATTGAACGCGCTGCCGCTTTAAGCTGCAATTTTCTTCCTATAAAAATAAATGATGCGGTATCTGTTCCATGTCAGGATATACTGTATGTAACTTCCGAACATAAATACAGCATCTTTTATACGAATAACGGAAATTCTTTCTCAAGCCGCAAAGCATTAAAAGACTGGGCAAAAGAGCTTGAAGAATTTGATTTCTGCCCTATTTCACGGGGAATCATCATAAATTTAAAACATTATAAAAAAATTCAGGATAAAAAAGTAGTTTTATATAATGGCATGAGTTTTCCAATAAGCCGCCGCTACTCAAATTTATTAAAGCTTAAATTTGATGAATATACATTGAAACTTTTGAGGTGCAAATAAATTTCAACTCAACATTTAAAACATTTGTATATAACTGTCACCGACCGCATCCTGCTGCAACCGGTGACACTTTATCACACTAACCTACACGCACAATTTTAACTCCTGCTCCCTCTCTCTTTGTCATCTTTGTTACTTTGCATTTCTTTGATACTTTAACTTTTTTTAGACTTGCTGAATCTCTCGGACTTATCACTATGCTTTTAACACTTCTTGGAACCGTAAGTTCTGTCAGGTATCTTGTATAGACAAAAGCATTGTCATTAACGGTTTTTGTACCTTTTAAAATTTTGTAACTTCCTTTTTTGGCAGGCGGATAATACTCTAACTGCCCCGTTTTTTTTGCATACAGTACACCGTCTACTGCCTTGAAATATTTATTTCCTTTTGCAACTTTTACACAGCTAAGGTTCATATCGGCTTTGGTTATCTCTGCCGTTCCAGCCCAATCAAGATAATCCTCAACATATCTGAATGTCATAGCCGGAAACTCTTTCAATGTAGCAGGAAGTGTATATGTTGTTTTATATGTTGGAAAAACCATTATATTAGTAACATCCTTATCATACACAACATTATCCTTGACTGTAAAATATTTGTTTCCTTTCTCAACTTCTATTTTTTCAAATTTGTTAAGTGTTATTCCACCATAGAATTCTTCTGTTTCTTTAGGTATAATTATATTCTTACTGCCATATGGCAATAATATCGCTCTCTTTCTGCCCTTTGTGAACAATTCATTATTGTACGATTCATACTTTGCATTACCAGCGTCAACTTCTATCTTTTTTAAATTTGAAAGATTATTGTCAGAAACATAACAGCCATAGTCCCATCTAAATCTAACAACTTTCTTTACTCTTGAAGATAATCTCAGTATTTCAAGTCCACTACAATTTTGTATTGAATCACACTCAAACTCAGTGACTCCTCCGCCTATTGAAATTTCTTTTACAGCGTCTCTGCCTTTAAAAGCACTATCGCTTACTTCCACCACATTATCCGGTGTAACATATTTAAAATCCGAAGTATTTGCCGAAAACAACAATTTCAGACTGCCTTTTGCACTGTCAGTTATCTCATACAGACAGCCGTCAATGCTCTTATATTTCTTATTAGTATCTTCTACATAAAACTCTTTACAACCTCCATCTACAAACGCATCTCCATTTATATCTTTTAGTTTATCAGATAAACAGATCTTGTTTAAACTCACACAGCCACCAAATGAATAATCTAGTTTTTCCAAACCTTTGCCTATATCCATATTTTGCAGGTTTTTACATAATTCAAATGTCATCCAGCCCGTTTCAGATACTCTGTAACCGCCTGTTATCTCTTTTAAATTGCTGCACTGTGCAAAAGCCTCCACCATTAGTTTAAGTTTTTTGCCGGCATCAGCCTTGCCACCTGACAACTCAATATGCTCAATCTTTGTTCCCTTAAATGCACCTTCATCAATTTTTGTAACATTTTCATCTATGGTAATGTTTTTCAGACTTTCATTTCCCATAAATGCCCAACATCCGATATAATTTACCGTTGATGGCAGCTTATATGTGCTTCCGCTCTTTTTGGCAGGATATACTACCAGTTTAGTGCCCTTTTTATTATACAGAACACCGTTTACTGATTTATAATATTTATTTTCTTTTGAAACTATTATCTTTTCAAGTTCCGTACATCCCTCTCCAATAGTCATATAATTAAGAGCACCGTCATCAAAATGTTTCACATTTTTACCTAAAATAATTTTCTTAATGTTTTTATTCCCTATAAATGCTACGCAATCAACATATTTGACCGATGACGGTATCTTATATGTACTCCCACTCTTTTTGGCAGGATAATGAACCAGTTCTGTTCCTTTTTTATTATACAAAACTCCGTTTACTGATTTGTAATATTTATTTTCCTTTGAAACAACTACCTTTTTTAATGACTTGTAATAAATACCACCACAATGCATATTTAAACCATATGCTGTCTTTACCGTTTTCGGAATATACAATACCTCGCCGTTTTCACTCACAGTTCCGTAAGCAGTTTTCTTTCCTGCCGCATGGCATACATCTGAATTGGCATATTGAAATGCCAATGCCATAAACACTATTGCAATTAATAATATACCTTTTCGCTTCATGTCTAACTCCTCCCTCCAAATAGATGTATATTTTTAATTTTGTATGCTTCATCTTATAAGACAGAAATTATTGCAAATTGTTGCAAAATACTTAATTTACTATAAAATCCCTCCAAAACAGGCAACTGCACTTTCTGGCACAATTACCTGTTCTGTAAACTTTATTTTAACAGACCTATCTGTCATATTCCAGCACAATGCGACGAACGGTCGATTTTTGCGATAAGCGGTAAACTAAAAAAGTACAAAACAAAAAACTCATATTCTCCCCCCTACACCTGCTCTGTCTCAATTTCTTTTATCAGCTCAAGCACCTTTTCCTCTGTTTCTTCTACTTCAT
>ERZ894203.327-NODE-327-length-44155-cov-20.794830_pt1 | contig 44155 bp, 46 predicted proteins | sample MGYA00380286_ERZ894203 | MGnify/ENA primary metagenome ERZ894203 (study PRJEB32331, sample SAMN06328484) | human gut metagenome | biome: human gut microbiome; feature: stool | host: Homo sapiens | collected 2014-02-06 ... | reverse complement strand
CATGCGGCAATTGTTCTTCTTGGGAAGACTCCGTAAATGCCTGTTTAAAACTGATAGGAGCCAACTCGTGTTTGATACTGCTCCTGTCAACGGAACATTTTCTACGCCAGTAGTGATAGGTCGAATAACTTACACCTATTTGTTGTAGGTACGACTTCAACGGCAGTCCGCTTTGTTGTAACTGCAGTTCTAATTCTTCAAATTCTAGTCTGTTCATAACACTTGAGGTTTGATTGTATTTGCTATCGCAAAGCTATAACCAAACCTCAAGGTTTAAAAGGTGCATTTATTCGAATGCTTACAGACTTCCATACTATCAGGAAAAGGACTCCGGTAAAAACATCCGGGAACTGCTTCCGGATGTCTGGAAGTTGAAGAAGTCCAACGAAAATCCAATTGAAGTCTAATAGAGATACAATAGAACAGCAAACTCTTCCTGTCAACTTTATATTCGTTGATAAGAAGAGTTTGTTGTTTTTTACAAATCTACAATGTGTACTTTATCGGATGCTTACAAAACAAAATCTGGTTGATTTGTGTTCCGACACACCCTCTTATGGTATCTGTTTCCTGTTCCGGGGCTTTCATCAAACTCGGCCAGGGTCAGCCGAACAGCTTCTTGAAGAAACCTTTCTTTCCTTTCGCTTCATGTTCGTAATCCTTTTCTCCCAGCTTTTCTTCAAGAGCGTCCGCCACAAGATCCGCAATCTTGATCTTGTAGTGTATGATCCGGTAGATGCTGCCCCAGTCGAGCATTCCCCCCAAGTTTCTGTCGTCGATAAAAATGTCCGCCTTCAGTTTCCTTGAGAAGTGCTGGTGGTTCTCCCGTTCTTCTTCATAATTTGCATTCACGGCATAGAATTCCACCCCGCGTTCCCTGCAGAAAGCCACAGCCTCGTCCAGCAGTTTGCCTTCCCTGACGCTCCACAGCACCAGCCGGTGCCCTTCCTTCTGCAGCATTCTCAGTGTTTCGAAGGCAAAAGGAAGTTCCCGGCCGATTTCCGGGTAGCGGTGTTCCACGAGAGTTCCGTCAAAATCAACAGCTATCAGCATGGTTTTGTAATTTCAGATTCAACAGTTTTTTCTACGTTCTCTCAGAAGCGGTAGCTGACTCCGACGCTTCCGCTCAGCACACCCGACAGCTTCTTTGAAGTGTACACACGTGCCGAGGGAGTGATTTTTCCCTTATACCCTCTGGCGCACTCTTCGAGGAAGATACTCCATTCGTCAGAAATCCGGAAGCTTTCCTGCAGTCCGGCCTCAAATCCGAAATAGTTGTTCTTCAGCAGTTCGTGGTGCGTATATACGATACCGGCAAATGCATTCAGCGTGAATATCCTGCTTTCGTTGTAATTGCCTATCAGGTTGGTCACGTCAAGCATGTAGTCTGCGCCAATCGAGAACGGATACGTTCCTCCTCCGATATACGGATAGCGTCCCACTTCCATATAGGCTCTTACACCCGATATGGGCGTATATTTGCGTCCGTATCCGATTGTAGCCTGCTGGCCCACCAGCGAGAAGAAGCTTTGTCCCTTGATGTTGGTGGTGCGCATCGGGAAATTGCCCCCTACGCTTGCATACACAAAGTTATAAGGCTTGAACACGCCCCTTCTTGAATCGAAGTCCGCCTTTCTTCTGCGGTACTGCACACCGAACATGACGCCTAAATTCTGCATGTGGCGGTCCTGGGTTATTCCGCTCTTGTACGGCTGCGTATACTGGCTCCGGCTGTAGCGTGCTTCTCCGAACACGCCGATCTGCTCGTTGACGAAATAGACAAGCTGTGCTGCGGCCGTCGGGCTGTGGAACATGCGGATCTTTTTCGAGTACATTGCGCTGCGGTGTCCCAGTGCCCCCAGTTCGTAACCTGCCGAGAGGTTCACTTCCAGTTTCGGATCGGTCAGCGTGGGCTTGAACAGCGTGTTCAGGTTGACCATCGCTTCTATGCGTCCGCCCATGTAAACTTCTTCACTCTTGTTCTGTTCGGGGTTGAACGTATAGTGGAATCCTCCGAACATCGTTCCGCGGATACCTAGCGGCATGAACCACTTTCCCAGAGAGAGCGAGGCGGCCGGTCCCAGCATCTGCAGCCCGGGCAGGTTGTCGCGCACGTTCTTGACGAAGTCCGCCTGTGTGCCTATGCCAGCTTCGATGAACAGGTTATCCCCGGCATCTTCCGACTTGGGCTTGACAGGCAGATCCGTAAACCGGTAGGTGATGCCGGTAACCACTCCGTAGGCCAGGTCGTAACGCTTGTTGCAGGTATATCCGTCAATTCCGTCGGTATAAAGATACATCTTCGGCTCCACGAACCAGTCCCAGTTCTTCGACAGGTGGTAAGTGGCTTGAAGTCCGGCATGAAGCGACCCCGAAATCTGAGCGTCCTTTCCGTCGCGTTTGCTGGCATAGCCGCCGATACCCAGCACGGTATACAGGTTCATGTGCGCTCCGCTCCGGTATCCTCCGATGTAGTCAGACAGGTTGAACAGGTGGTCGATTTCGATGCCCCCCTGTTTGAATTCATCGTTGAATCCTCCCAGCAGGGTCACCCGGTAAGTATTGAACGGAGTGAAGTCTTTCGACAGGCTGATGTTTCCGTTGTAGTAGAGCGGAAGTCCTGCTCCGGCTCCTCTCAGCTTCTGTATTCCGGCGCCTGCCGAAAGCGAGAAGTTTTTCCCGGGCATGTCGTTCCCTACCTTTTTCCCTTGCGGGATATAGCGCTTCTGCAGGGTATAGTCAAGTGCGTTGAAATATCTTTCCGTACTGTCCTTGCGCAGTTTCACTGCCTGTGCGTGCGAGTCTTCAGGCTGTAAGGCACATATGCAGGCGCATAGGACGGGTATAATATATTTAGGTTTCATAGTTTAATCTTATTTGTTTGTTAGTTATACAAATCCAATGCGATCTCTACGGTATCGTCGTCAAATTCACCGTCGTTCTGTGCGATGGATATGAACTTTTTGTCACGCTTGAAGCATTCCGAGAGCATAAACGCAGTGTCATTGATGCTCAAGTCGCCCTTTCTCGCAGAGATGACGGCCTTGAAGTACCAGGTCAGCGCATCTTCCTGCGGCAGCAGTTCAATCTGTTTCAGAGCCTCTGCATCTCCTTCCGGCGATTCGAGCGCCAGATACATCACTACGGCATTCTGCGGCGAAGAGTTCTTTATGGTGTTGAATGTCTTTTCTGCGCGTGCCTTTTCTTCGGGAGTAGCTCCTCCGCGGAAATATCCTCCGATGGCCCATGCGTAAGCCTTCAGCATGTCATACTTCTCGTCCTCCGGAAGCATCTTGGCCAATATGCTTGCGTTGGTGAAGTCGCCCTTGTTGACATACATGCACAGCTGGTTGTTCACAATCGGCGACGGGTTGATGATTTCAACGCGCTGGTTGTCATCGCTTGTGCGCTTGTAGTCGGTGGTGTAGATTGCGCGGTCAATCAGCGGATCCAGAATCTCCGTGTCTGAAATTCCGTCTTCCAGGCACATGACAGCCAGATTGTTTGCCGCCAATGCCCACGGCTTTCCTCTTTCGGCAAGCGACGTTTCGTAAGCCTTGCGGTAGATTGCTTTCAGCTGCTCCCTGTCTTTCAGCAGCATGAACAGCCGCCAGTACTCATAGCGCGTATACGTTCCGTCTGCCCCTTCCTTTTTGTAGAGAGCCATGATTTCCTCGTCGTTCGGCTCGCGGTAGATTTCGTATATGCAGTTGTAGTTTACCTTGCGCAGTTCTTCGAGATATGTTGTGATTACGGATTTGTAGAACGGCAGCTTTTTCAAGGCGATACCCTGCTGGTTCGCGTCTTTGTATCTGGCGAGCACTTCCTTCACCTGAGCCGCTTCGCCCGTTTTTCCGTCACGTTCGAGCAGCGTTACGATGTCCGACCACGGAGCGACTGTTGCCTGCGGATTGCGGTATACGCGTTCCAGAATCTGGCGGGGCAGGATGGAAGTTATTTCGCTTTCGATGCGTTTCATACGTCTTTCCGCCAAAGCCAGGTTCGAGTAGTAGTTTCCGTCCGGCGATGAAGTTCCGGTAACGTGGAACTCTTTCAGGATTGCGCCCGGCGACTCTGCGATTTCCTTCAGCCTGTTTCTCAGCATGTCAAGGCTTCTTTTGTTCTCCTCGTTCTGCACAAGCTTGTCCGAATTGATTTCAAACGTCAGCAGGATCTTGTCCGACGTGTTGCGCTTCTGTATTTGCGGACGCTCCTTGTAGTCCATCGGGTCCATTGTCTGGTACAGCATGTTGTACTGGAGGAACTTTAGCGGCCGTTTTGCCTTGCAGGTGTTCACCTCGTATGTGCGGTAAGTGATGGCCGAATAGTCCTCGATGCTGATTGTTGCGTAGCAGTTGTAGCTGTGGGTTGCATCCGGCACCACAACGGTGTCGCGCCAGTGGATGGTCATCGGGTCGCTCGAGAGATACTGGTCCTTGATGATGTACGGGTTCAGCGGGTCACGGCTCATGTCATACCCCTTTTTGCGGAGCTGTGTCATGGCATATTCTTTTCCGTCGTACACCAGCGGACGCGGGAGAACCACCGTGTCGTTCAGCATACAGTCCACCACATACGGCTGGATGATGAGCCTCGAATAGCGGTTTCCCGTGTGCGACGGGATGTTGAACGTGGTGTAAGGTATATACTGGTTGCCGAACATGATCGGAGCCTGCGGTTCGGGCGCCATTTCCGTGCGTATGCCCGTCACGGTCACTTCACTGAGGTGAAGTCCGTCGTTGATTTCCACGTCTATTTTCATGCGGTGGTCCACTTCCTTGAATACAGCCGTGCTCAGTCCGGCCTTGAAGATCAGGGCGCCGTTGTCGGGTACCATGATTTCGTAGTATCCGTTGTTGTCGGTCGTAGTCTTTGCGTTCTTGTCGAGATGGAACATGATCAGCCTGTCGGGGTCGTTCGGATCCGAGTCGAGCGCCTTCTTTATGTCTTTTCCTTCAGCCACGGTCTTGGCCGCATACACCTGGACTGCGATGTCGGAAAACGGTATTTTCTTTCTTCCGGCGATGTTGTAGACGATACCTGTCACTTTGGTCATCTTCTGGGCTGCAGCCGGAAGCGCGCACCCCAGCAGGCACGTTATGAGGAGAATTCCTGTTTTAAAGTAAGTTTTCATGCTTCATTTCATTTAAATATGTACGTACATGTGATTCCCAGTCCCATCGGCATCACTTTCATGCCGGTGGAATTGTAGTTGTCCGGGGCAGGAGTCCCTTCCTCGTATTTCTGTTCTCTGAACCACATCAGCGAGATGCCTGCGCTGAATTCCAGGTTGAACCGTTTGGTAAGCGGCAGTGCATATCCGTATACAAGCCCCGGTCCTGCGGCGTCGCCGAAGTGGCGTTTCCCGGAGAATGTGGCGTTGTATCTCATGCCCTGCAGTCCCAAGGCGATGAAGCTCTGTGCAAGCGGCCGTCCGCTTATCCAGTACCTCGCCTGTATGTCAACACCCTTGATGCTGCAGTCGAGCGGATTCTGGTCGACCGAATAGAATGCACCCGCCATTACGCTGGTCTTTTCGGAAGTGACCAGTTCGAACGAAAGGTTGGGGGTCAGGTTTCCCCACAGGAGTGCATTTGTCTTTGCCGCAATCAGCTGTGCGTGCATGTGAGATACAGCGCATGCCAGCAGCATTGTCATTGCGGCTTTTTGAATTGTCCTCTGGTTAAATAGCTTTAGCATATCCGTTAATATTTAGTTTTCGTTTTAGTATATTTATATTTGATCGAATTGAAGCGGTAAACGATACCTACCCTGATTTCCGTGGGAAGGGGATAGGGAAGGATGTGCCTTCCTTTTTCCTCCGTGAGCACCGTCTTTCCGTCCGCGAACCTGTATTTGCCGTATTCGGCGTAAAGCATTCCGATGCTCAGTCCCAGATCAAGGTCGAGCCCTCCCTGCTTGCACTGGTATAGCGGCACTTCCCATCCGCCGGTGACTCCCGCCTGAAACAGATCGCCGGCCACTCCCTTGTTCCACATCAGGTTGAACTTCGTGTATCCGGCATAGATTCCCCAGTAGTACGTCCGCCAGAATTTCGGCATACGTTTCTGTCCGGGGCGGATCTGGAGCGACGGCTTTATGTGCTTCCGCGCCTCGATGCGGTAATCGTTGATTCTCTGCTGGATTTTCTGGTCGAAATTGACGTCTGTATTTCCGTTCCATGTGGCGGATATGCCCAGTGTCCACTTGTTGTATACAGAACTGGATAGGTCATATTCCACTCCAATGTTCGGCATTAGTCCCACCCAGTTTACGGCATTTGATCTGAATGCCCACCTTTCTTTGAACGGAATCGTCTGTTTCTGACTTTTTTCTCTTGCGGCTTGTGCTGTGGCTACCTGAAAACAGCAAACTAATATCAGTAATCCTGTAAAAACTCTCCTAAAAAACATTAACTTGTCTTTTTATTTTATGGTCTATGTTGCATATTAGAAATTGTATGTCATGCCAACTGTCAGCGTGAGCGTTCCTTCTCCGCTTCTGCCGCCGGCCAGTCCGTCCAGCTTGTCGCCCACGATGCTCCCTTTGCCTTCAATGTTCAGGCAGAGATGCTCGTTCATGCGGAAGCTGTTGAGCAGTCCGATGGTCAGTGTCGGAACGGCGTCCGCATTGTGGCGTGCCGCTCTTCTGGCCACACCTATACCCATGAACGGGATGGCGCTGTACAGGCGTTCTTCGTCCGCCCCGACAGCCAGCTCCGAGAGGTTCAGCATGGCGTCAACATGTGCGTGGCCGTAGTTCCACGATTCTTTCTTTCCGGACTTTGTGCCTCCCACTGCGTGCAGCGCATTGAGCTGCAGCCGCACTGCGATGGCGGGGGCTATCCATTTTCCTACGGCAATTTCGCCGCCGGCTCCGAAGCGTTCCCCGAAGCTGATCTGGCTGTCGTAGTCGCCCACATAGCCGTGTATTCCCACGCCTCCCATGAGAAACCATTTCTCATTTTTGGGGAAAGCGTCCCATTTTCCCTGTGCAAATGCCGCAGAGCCGGCAAAAAGCAGCAGCAGTATCAAACATATTGGCTTGAAAGTTCTTGTCGTTTTCATTTTTTTATGTATAAGTTTTGATTAGTAAGCGTTCTTTTCCCCATGGATTGCGTTCGCAATCGTTCTGTAGATGATGAACAGGTCAAGGCCGAAACTCCAGTGCTCGATATACCAGATATCGCCGAGTATGCGTCCTTCCATGTCTTTCAGATCCTTGGTTTCGCCCCTGTAGCCCGTCACCTGGCTCCATCCCGTGATTCCCGGCTTCACGAAGTGGCGCACCATGTATTTGTTGATCAGTTTCGAATATTCTTCCGTGTGTTTCAGCATGTGCGGGCGCGGTCCCACCACGCTCATGTCGCCTTTCAGCACATTGATGAACTGCGGCAGCTCGTCGATGTTCGTTTTCCGCATGATGTTTCCCCATTTTGTCTTTCTCGGGTCGTTCTTTGTGGCCTGCAGCGTGTCGGCCTGCGCGTTCACCTTCATGCTTCTGAACTTGTAGCAGTAGAATTCCTCATCGTTGAGCCCGTTCCGTTTCTGCTTGAAGAAGATCGGTCCCGGCATGGTTATTTTCGTTACGATTGCCACGACGATGAAGATGATGGGGAAGAGCGTGCAGAGGAACAGCAGCGAGAACACGATGTCGAACGTCCGTTTCAGCACCTTGTTTCCGAAGCGGCTCAGCGGATCTCTCCGCAGGCTGAGGTAGGGCACGTTGCCTACCATGTTGAAGTACATGCGGTGGTGCAGGTAGTTGTATACGTTCGGCACGCTGTAGAAGTGAACCACGTGGTTTTCGCAGTAGTCGATGATTGATTTTATCAGCTGTCCGTTCTTCGACGGGAGGCAGCAGTACAGGTAGTGCGTGTTTTCATTCTCTTTCAGGTAGTCGATCACATTTTCCGGAGTTCCCAGGTATTTGCAGTCCCGCGGGAAATCCTCGTTCGGTTCGAAGTCGAAATAACCCTGCACCCTGTATCCCGTATAGTCCTGGTCCGTCAGTTCGTGGTAGAGGTCCTGCATGTTCTGTGTGCTTCCCACCAGCACCACGTACCTCAGGTTTCCTCCCCGCTGCCTGTAGCTCTTGACGAACTTGCGGAGCGAGAGCCGGAACAGCGCCATGATTATGAAAAGGATGATCAGATAAGTGAAGTAGAAAAGCGACCATGCATCCAGGAACTTCCCCATGTGCAGAATCAGTCCCGCAAGGATTCCGAATCCGACAATGTTCTTGAATACCTTCGTAATGATTTGGTAAGCATAAACTTTTCGCTTGTAGAGCACAACTCCCACCTGGATTGCGGCGATGAAATAGCAGAGCACGATTATCAGCAGGCTCTGCAGCATCGGTGCATTCATTGTCTTGTTCCAGGGATTGTTTTCCGTCAGACAGCAGTAGAGATAATAAACCGCTCCTGCAACAACAGTTTCGCAGCATACAACAAACAGGTTTACCCACTGGTTGTAAGAATCATAGTTTTTTCTTTCCAGCATATCTAAAAAACTCTCTTTTGTTTACCGGCGCAAATAAACGCTTTTTTTATGAAAATGTTTAAAAATCGGAGTCCGAAAACGTATTTTTAATAATATTTACCACATGAGGTTTCAACCCTGTGACAGAAAGCTTGTACAGGGAAGCCTGTGGTAAATACGTTTTTTTAAAATTACAGGTTCAGAATCTCGCGGATTCGGAGTTGTATTTCATCAATGGAAGACAGGTTGCCTTCCTCATCCGTACAGCTCACTGCGCTGAAGTCCTTTTCTTCAGCCAGCAGCTTGCGGTACATCTCCAGTACATTTCTTTGAAAAGCCAGCGAACTTTCGTGTATGTCCTTCCGGCCGTTCAGATAGTCCCGGTCACTCCCCTCACGTTCCGATGTCAGCGAGCGTTCGATAAAGCTGAAAGGCATGTCAAGAAAAAGTGTGCGGTCGGGGCGGGGCAGGGCGTTGTGTCCGAATTCATATGCCAGAATCCAGTCCTTCAGTTCCCTTTTCTTCTCCTCCGCCTTCAGTTTGGCGCACTGGAAAGCCACATTCGAATATACATACCGGTCGGCCAGCACGCAGTATCCTTTGTCCAGCCATTCCCGGATGATGCCTATATGTTCCAGGCGGTCGTTGGCGAAAAGCAGTGCCACCAGTTTGGGGTGCACCTCTTCCAGCGAGCCGAACTCCCCTCTGAGAAATTCAGCCGTCAGATTTCCGTATACGCCCTGATTGAGCATCGGAAAGTGGATGAAGCGGTGCGCCGTTCCGTCCGCCTCCAGCTTTTGCTGAAGCAGACGCACCTGTGTGGACTTTCCGCATCCGTCCAGTCCTTCTATGACAATAAATTTACCTTTCATTCTTTCGGATATGTTAGCAGATGAAGAGAGGGTGTCAAAGCAGCGGATGGCCGTCAAAAAGCAAGGTCATTCTTTTTTTGGCACCGCCTCTCCGTTTGTTCGCTTCACGCAGCGGCCTGCCGTCACGCGGTCTGGTGGTTGATGCAAATCCCCTTCAGGTACCATTCGTACAGGCGGTGGATACCCTCGTCGATTTCAATCTTGTGGTGCCATCCCAGGTTGTGCAGCTTCGTCACGTCGGTCAGCTTCCGCATGGTTCCGTCCGGTTTCGAAGCGTCCCAGCGCAGTTCGCCCTTGAAGTTGATTTCCTTCATGATCTTCTCTGCCACTTCCTTGATCGACAGCTCCTTGCCCGTGCCCACGTTGATGTGGCAGTTGCGGATTTCCTTGTCGCCTTCCTTATAGGTATCCTTGAAGTCTACATTCAGCAGCACATGTACGCTTGCGTCAGCCATTTCTTCGCTCCACAGGAACTCGCGCAGCGGCTTTCCGGTTCCCCACAGGGTCACGGCTTCCGGCGTGATTCCGTATTTGGCCAGCTTGTCCAGAATTTCCTGTTCCGAGTTGCTTCCGTTTACGCCTTCCACCGGACGCAGGTTGATGTCCTTGCGCACAGCCTCCCAGTCGCCTTCGTTCAGGCACTTGGCCAGGTGGATCTTGCGTATCATTGCCGGCAGCACATGGCTGTTTTCCAGATGGAAATTGTCGTTCGGCCCGTACAGGTTTGTCGGCATTACGGCGATGTAGTTTGTGCCGTACTGCAGGTTGAAGCTTTCGCACATCTTCAGTCCCGCTATTTTTGCGATGGCGTACGGCTCGTTCGTATATTCCAGCGGCGAAGTGAGCAGCACTTCCTCCTTCATCGGCTGCGGAGCCTCGCGCGGATAGATGCACGTGCTTCCCAGAAAGAGCAGCTTCTTCACTCCGTGGCGGAAGCTTTCTCCTATCACGTTCTGCTGGATCTGCAGGTTCTGATAGATGAAGTCTGCCCGGTATTGCAGGTTTGCCATGATGCCTCCCACATGCGCTGCGGCCAGCACCACCGCTTCCGGCTGTTCTTCATCGAAAAATTTCTTCACGGCAACCGGATCCAGCAGGTCCAGTTCCTTGTGCGACCGTCCTACCAGATTCGTATATCCTCGTTGCTGCAGGTTGTTCCAGATGGCAGATCCCACCAGTCCGTGGTGTCCCGCCACAAATATTTTTGTAGATTTGTCCATGTCCAGTTGATATTTGGCAGTTGGCAGCCGGCAGTTGGCAGTTTAGCTCTCATGTGCTGCCAACTGTCAGCTTTCATTTATTTAACGATTCCCTTCTCCAGGTATTCGGCCAGGTTGGTGCGCACTTTCTCGCTTGCACGTTCTACGGCCACTTTTGCCATGTCGGCGTCCACCATGATTTTCACCAGTTCTTCAAAGCTTGTCTTTCCCGGATCCCATCCCAGTTCGGCTTTCGCCTTGGTCGGGTCACCCCAGAGGTTCACCACATCTGTCGGGCGGTAGAAGTCTTCCGACACTTCCACAAGCACCTTGCCCGTAGCCTTGTCGTATCCCTTTTCTTCCAGCCCTTCGCCCTTGAACTCCAGTTCGATGCCTGCATACTTGAATGCCAGGTAGCAGAACTCGCGTACCGAATGCTGCACGCCCGTAGCGATTACGAAATCTTCCGGAGTGTCATGCTGCAGGATCAGCCACATGCATTCCACATAATCCTTTGCGTATCCCCAGTCACGCAGCGACGAGAGGTTGCCCAGATAAAGCTTGTCCTGCTTTCCCTGCGCGATGCGTGCGGCTGCCAGCGTGATCTTTCTTGTCACGAAGGTTTCTCCGCGGCGTTCCGACTCGTGGTTGAACAGGATACCCGAGCAGCAGAACATGTTGTACGCCTCGCGGTATTCTTTCACAATCCAGTAGCCGTACAGTTTAGCCACAGCATACGGGCTGTACGGATGGAACGGTGTGTTTTCGTTCTGCGGAACTTCTTCCACCTTGCCGTAAAGCTCCGATGTGGAAGCCTGGTAGATGCGGCATGAATCTGTCAGTCCGCACTGGCGCACAGCCTCCAGCACACGCAGCACGCCTGTAGCGTCTACGTCGGCTGTAAATTCCGGCGAGTCGAAGCTCACCTGCACGTGGCTTTGTGCTGCCAGGTTGTAGATTTCCGTCGGTTTCACTTTGTTTACTACTTGGATAATGCTCATCGAATCCCCCAGGTCCGCATAGTGCAGGTGAAAATGCGGAGTGCCTTCCAGATGAGCGATGCGTTCACGATAGTCTACCGAAGAACGGCGGATCGTACCGTGCACTTCATATCCTTTCCCCAACAAAAATTCAGCCAGGAACGAACCGTCCTGTCCGGTGATTCCGGTGATCAATGCAACTTTTCTCATGTGTAAATTAGTTATGTAAAAAACTTGAAATCCAAATTTTGTGCAAATATATTGATTTTAGGGCAATCAATGTATATAATCAATGTTTTTTTAGGCTGTTTATAGCCTTTTCATCATCAGCTTCCCCACATTCCACAGAAACAGCGTGTTTCCGATGATGTACCGTTTCCACATCCGTTTCGGCTCTTTCAGCAGCCGGTACAGCCATTCCAGGCTGTGTTTCTGCCACCATTCCGGCGCCCTTTCCACCGTGCCGGCAAAGAAGTCGAACACGGCTCCGATAGTTCCTGTATGGCAGTGGATTTTCAGCTCGTCCCAGTGCGTGTAGGTCCATTTCTCCTGCTTCGGTGCCGTCATGCCTATCCACAGCAGGTCCGGATCCGCCCTGTTTATGGCCTCGATGATGGCGCGGTTGTCCTCTTCGCTGAATTCCGGCTTGTAGGGTGGGGAATAGGTTTCCACCGTAATGTTCGGATACACGGTTTTTGTCCGTTCCTTTATCAGTCCCAGCACCTTTTCGCTGCTGCCCATGAAGAAACATTTTCCCCCCTTCCTGTTCAGCCGCTCCATCTCCATGACAAACAAGTCCCATCCGGCGATGCGTTCTTTCGGCTGGCTTTTCGCTTTCAGCCACCTGCATGCCATCACGATGCTTGCCCCGTCCGGAATCAGTGCATCTCCCCGTTGCAGCGCTTCCGCGAAAAGCTTGTCCTTCAGAGCTGTGTTATACGAATGCGCGTTGATCGTGTTTATCAGCTTCTTCCCTTCCGGGATAGCCTCCAGCTCTCTTTTCGATTCGATGAGTCGTAACTCATTCAGTTTGATGTCCATGTTTTATGATGTTAGATTACATTTCCGTTGCGATTCCTATAGTCATCACTTCCACTTCCGATACAGCCTCCAGCGTATGGAACGTTCCTTTTCTGATCTGCACGAAATCCCCCTCGTGACAGGCTGTCCGTTCCCCGTCGATTGTCAGTGCCGCTTCCCCGTGCAGGAAGAAAAAATACTCCTCCATTGTCGCATGGCTGTGTCCGTTTGCCGTTTCCCCCGCGTGCAGTGTTGTCACCGCAATCTGCGTTACAGCCGTTTCCGTTTCGCCGGCCGACAGCAGCACCCGCTTTTCGCCTACCCCATGCGAAGTGAGCCGGGGAAGTATGTCTTTCAGATGTTTGAGCATAATCATTGGATTTGTGTTTCTACCACAGAGGCGCACAGAGCTTTTAATTGTTTCCTTTGTGTACTCTGTGGTGGATGTCGGTTAATTTGTATGCGTATTACGAAATTAGTTGAAGTCCGTTGAAGATTCTTGTTTATGCTATTCATCGCTGAATGAAATTTCAATGTCAAACATACTGTCTATCACTTTTTCCAGGACTTTATCAAAATGCTCTTTTTTGATAAAAGTGTTTCTGCTTTGCAGAACTTCATTTAGTTTGAAAAATGTAACAATATGAGTGACGAAATAGGATTGTTTGTCCAATGGCTTGTTCAGCCATTCATCTTCAATTTTCAGTGTGTATTCAGGATGATGGTTTTTGGTTGATATGAGTACCGCATAAAACATGCCCTCTTCCGCTTCAAACAGTCTGTTTGTCGACAAGACTAAAGCGGGATGCGCTTTTACGTCACCTTCCGGAGTACGGTAAGATACTTCTATTATTTCCCGTTGAGAAACCTTATCTACAGCCATTCTTCAAGACAGTCAATGTAATGACCTGAGTTATATCTTATGAATTCATCTATATTGCCTTCTTCCGTTTGAGTGGATGTCGGGGTAGGATTGGCAGCTACCCTCTTCTCCATTTCTTCATCTGAAATGACATACTTCTTTTTTATTTTGGCTTTTGCGATACGATGTTCTGTCGTGTTTGGAGAAGGCTCTGAAAACCATCTTTGTTCTTCAGATAAGCATACGGAATTAGAGATGTAAGTACAATTGATGCGTGGCAAAGCTTCTTCATTGTTAGAGAAAGCATTCTCCGTATTGGATAGAAACAGCAAGATCGATGCGCCTAGAATCAAATAATTGACTTTGTCATGTTTTTTTATTCCTTGGCGGCATAAAATATTTGTGGCCGTTTCGTAGTCGTTCCTTTCAGTAGGGATAAAGGCTATATAATTTTGTTTCATATGGCTAGTTTTTGAACGATTCATACAAATCTCCTTGGGTCAGCGATTTGAAGAATTGGCTTAATTTGTTGTGGAAGTCAGTCAATCGCTGTTCAAAGCTGGCGAAAAAGGCTTCACTGGGTTGTTTGGCATTCAGTCTGCTTTCCACAATCATCCCTTTCCGCTGGTTATTCACTGTTCCTGTATTAATCCTCAGATTGAAGAATGAATCATTGTCTGATTTTTCAGTAATGGCAAAGTTTATGCCTATGGGCTTATTGATGAAGTCAGATTCTATTGCCAGATGAAACTTTTCTTTCAGGAATTTGAAAAGATCTTCGTTGTCGAACTCAAAATCAAAGAAATCCAGATACTTCAGTCCCATCTGAATTTCTTTTTGGGGAGTGAAACCGTATAGTCTTCTGATATGATCTACTATTGTTTGAATTTCATTGCAAAAAATTTCCCAATCATAGTCAGCCCCCACATAATTGATAGATAGAATGCCTGGTCCTACTTGATATAAGATAGGCTTCCCGTCTTTCCTTCTGGCTCGGAAAACGGGTTTGTCTAAAAAAGCCTGAACGGGAATGTTGGGGTCTGGAAGCAGGTTGACAGGCTTTTCATACGTATTTTTTAATTCGGCATACAATGCACCTATAAGAAGTTGGAATTTATCCACTTCCTGTTTGTTTGTGGAATTCCATCTTATTTCAAAGATGACTTCCAGCAAAGGTGCTTTTAATAATTTGCTCATAATTTAGCTTTCAGAATTTATGTTTATGACTAGGGCAAAGATAATCAAATCGTTTGTTAATTCAAATAGCTTTGCGGTTGTTAGCCGCTTTTTTGGCTCATTGCCTGCCAGTCTTTATTGGCTGCGACTCTCAAGGAAACTCTTTTTAATAGTCAGTAAGGTTTGAACACCTCTCTCCAGTTGTAATCCTCCGCTTTAAACGTCTGCGCAAAAATCCGTGCCATGCAGCGCAGCACGTAGGCGGCTGCGATGATGATAACCAGCATGATGAGCAGGTTGAGAGGGAAAAGGTGGTTCATCTTGTCGGTGAAGAGTGCGTATTGTACGAGATAAATCTCCAGGCATAGACCTCCCACAAACTTGATTAGTATACCTGTATATCTGTTGTAATAGAGCTTCTTCATCGTTTCCGTGTTGCAGAGCTTATACAGATAGAATGTGATTCCCAGCAGAGGAACGAGTGACAGCAGTTCCAGATGTTGAAGCACTTCTATCTTTCTGGCTACAGCCAGCATTCCATAGTAGATTATCGTGCATCCTATGAATTTCAAGCCGTCTTTGGCGAAGCTGAATTTCCAGTTTTCCTTATTGCATATTCCCAATGAGGCTCCCAACAGCATGAACAGGAAATAGTGCCCCCATTTGAAATAGGTGTTTCCGTAAATGTTGAATCCGAAAGGCGGATTCATGATGAAATACCATGCTGTTACAATGATGCCGGTCAGTACGAATGCCCATTTCAGTTTGTCAAGCATTAGCCATCGTATCAGATATAGAATTACATAATATATCATAATGCAAGAAACAAACCACCCTCCTCCATGAATGAGTGTATAAACCATATCATGGTGCAGGTTGAAGCATAGTGCGCTCAGTGCGGCCCATGCGAACACAGTAGGATAGATGCGGTTGATTCTTCGTTTGTACCAGTTGTCAAATCTTCCCATTCTTCCTAAGAAGAGTGTGAATCCGGATGCAAAGAAAAAAAGTACGTCACCGATTGCTCCGCCTGTGGCCAGTGCGCTGTATTTGCCATAGAGCAGTTCCATGTGGGAGTTGGTGATTATAAGTGCTGCTATGAATTTGAGGATGTCTATGCTGATGTCCCGTTGTTTCATTTGTTGCGTATTTTATTGTAAAGTTCCACCATTTGTTTAGCTTTGTTTTCCCATGAGAGTTCCTGTTGTCTGGCTTTGCAGTTCAGGGAACATTCTTTCAGTAAATTTCTGTCCTTTTCAAAGCGGTTCAGGGCTGCTGCAAAATCATGGGTAGATTGTTGTGGGTTGGATAGCTCTATTTTATGTCCGACTTTCTCATTAATAACGGCTGCCATTCCACAAGCATTGAAACAGAGTACGGGCAGGCGATTGCTGATGGCTTCCAATACTACGGTAGATGTGTCTTCGCTTACGCTGGTGAAAAGGAAGATTTGTGCCTTTCTCATGGCATCCATTACTATGTGATTGGGTTGATTTCCATGCCATGCAATCTGTTTTTCTATACCAAGATTTGCAGCAAGTTGTTTGGCAGAGAATATTTGTTCTTCATTTCCGGTACCATATACATCTAATATAATATTATGGTTTTTCGTTTCAGCAATGGCACGTAAAGCTAGCGGTAATTGCTTCCTGAAGTCAAATTTCCCCACCCACATTGCATGAAATTCTTTTGAGTCAAAACGTTCGGTGGGTAAGTCATCCGAAGGAAAGCATCCCGTTTCGGGAATAATGACAGATTCCAGATGTTGGTATTTTTTGATGGCTTTATATGAGTCAGGAATAGAGCTGATGAGTAAAGAAGCGTGGTGCAGGGCTTCGGTTACTCTTTGGTCATGTTTTATCTGATAGAGATTTATTCTGTTCTTCAGTTTATTGAACAGTTTCATTTTCAGCCCTGCATCTTTCAGATATGCTTCTGGAAATTGCTTTAGTCCTCCGATAGGTCCCCAGACAAATGGAATATCTGTGATTTTCCATAAATATCCCGGTTCGCGGAAACCGATCATGTTCAGTTGGTGCAGTATGTCAATGTGCGTATGTCGGCAGATGTCTTTTGCCATTTCATACGTTTTCCACTGCCATTCCCGGTAATATTTGTAGAACCGCCAGTCACCTTGATTCCAGCACATCTTTCTGATTTCCTCAGATACAGGATTATAGTAGAAGTGCATGTTCTTCCCCTGCGGCAGGGCAGGGAGGGTTGTTTCTATCTTGTTACGGAACTCACCTTCGGTGATGATGTGCAGTTCACAATGTTTTGCAAGGTTTACACACCAGTTCCATGCCATTCCGGGTTCGCTTCCCATATTGGGGGAGCAGGCGTATGCGTTGACGAGGATGGATAGCATTATAAAGATGAATATATTTTATCTAATTGTTGATTGATTGTGTTAATATTGAAAGTCGTTTGAGATAAGTTTAAGGACTCTTTCTCTATTTTCTCTCTCAGCGAGTCATCAGTTATCATTTTTTCAAGTTGTTTTGCTAATGTTTCCGTATCACCGGGAGAAAAAGTAAGTGCATTTTCCCCTTCTGTAATAATATCTGGCAGTCCGCCAACAGGTGTGACAATACAAGGGATACCGTATGCCCATGCATCAAGTACGCCCATGGGAAAACCTTCTCCATAACTTGCAAGACAATAGATTGATGCTTCTTGGAACGCTTTTTCTTTTTCTTTTCCGTTTACCCAGCCAAGAAAAATTACTTGATTCTCTATATGTACTTCTTTAGCTATTTCTTTGGCTCGTTCAATTTCACCATTTCCTGCAAATGTGATTTTCCAGTCAGGATGCTTGGGGGCTATTGGGGCAAATCCTTTAATTAAATCTGCGTAACCTTTGCGTGGTATAATTGTACCTGCAAAAAGTATGTTTTTTTTGCGTAAGTCTGTTCTATGGTTGACAATTGGGCAAGGATTATATAGAACTTCTATATGCTCGGTCAGTCCTAGTGCCTCCTTAATCCATCTTCTCCACTGTTCTGACAATACAAGAATGAGGTCTGCTTTCGAAAAAAGAGAACGGTATAACTTTTGGTTGTAAGGTTCAAATAGGAATTTCTCGTTTGACGGGTGAAAATGAAAAATCGTTTTTTTACCTAACCATTTGGCTGGATAGAAAAACAAGACTTTCCTTTTTGCAGACTGTGTTGTCGCTATATGTATATGTACAATGTCATAGAAAGGTAAGAGAATCAGATATTCTAGTAATGCTGTGGCCAAGTACCATAGTTTCCGTATTGGATTTCCATCACGATGTGTTTGAATCCATCTGCAATGGTACTTTTTCCATTGCTCACCTGTTTCATGAGCTTTTACGACGGATGTGATGCCGCCACGAGTTTTTCGCGAAGTGGCTATTACTAATACCTTAGTCATAATTGTTTTATTTTTATGATTTTAGCAGGTATACCGCCGACAACGGCATTATCAGGTATATCTTTTGTTACTACTGCATTGGCTCCAATAGTTACATTATTACCAATTTTTACATTTCCAAACACTTTAGCTCCTAAGCCAAAATAACAGTTGTCGCCAACAATTACAGTTTCATTGGTGCTGTTAAAATATTTATTCCCAATGACAACTCCGGGTAACATCGTGCAGTTTTTTCCGATCTTACAATCTCTTTTGATACGGACCAATGCTCCTAAGTGTACTAATCTGAAACCTGGACCTAGATTATTGGGTTTGATGTCAACTTTAAGATTGTAGCATAATCTTTTGTACCAAAAAAAATGCCATAGAAATCTTAACTTATGTTTTGAGTTTAAATGATACTCAACATGTCGAAGTGTGTACATATATCTCCAAATATACCATACCTCATTCTTTAATAGCCAATCTTTAATATTGGGTTTCTTTTCTAGCCGATCGAGATCTGCTGCTAGATATTTGTGGAGATCATATGATGTCTTTATCATTTTTTCCTCCTTTCACATAAATTGTTACCATAATTTTGATTTTTTGTTGTAAATATCTTATAAGAAGCTTATATATTAAAGTTTTTTTAATCCATAACAGCGTTTATACTAAGAATAAAAAATGGAGCACTAATACTTTTGATCATTTTCTTAGTTTTATGAGCAAAGTTAATATTCTGAAGTTATTATGCTTTTGAGCTAATGCAAAAAGTCGATGTTTCCATGGCATTGATCTTATGGGGTAAGTTTTCCAAATAGATTCCCATATAGGATCTGTACAAACAGAAGAAATAATTCTTTTTTTTTCATTTTGTTCTATATCGGCTTTAATGATTCTAGAGATAAGATTTCTTGTGTAGCCGAGGAATAATTTTTGTATTCTAAGGGTGTAGTCCTGATTTTGCGTAAATTTGTTTATTAATGTATAATAAAGATTCTTGTACAATATAAATTTATCTTTCTTGAAAGAATGTGATATTGAGGCTGGGTTTGTTCTGTAATTGTAGAATGCTTTAGGAGTGATGCATATAAAGTGACAATATCGTAAGAAGTCGATATTGAACAAGAGATCTTCAGATGGTATTATACGCTCAGATACAAATCTTATTTGCTCTTTTTCAATTATCTCGCGTTTATAAAGTACAACTTTTGCTGAAACTTGTATATTACGTTCTTTTTTTTCTTGGGGCAGTGAAGCTATCATATTTTTTATAAATGAATCTATTTCAGCATTGTTGTCATATATAGTTAATTGATCGAAATGCTCCATTTTATTTATGAAAACGCCATCTGAATTTACTATATTTAATCCAGAAAACACCGCATCACAGTGATATTGTGTTGCTAATTCATACATCGCTTGATACATATTTTTATCGACATAGTCATCAGAGTCACAGAATGCTACATATTCACCTTGTGCAAGGCTCAGGCCTGTGTTGCAAGCCATTCCCAAACCTTCATTGTTTTCCTTGTGAATGACGCGAACATTTGGATTTTGGCAGGCAAAATCCTCACACAATAGAGGGCAATTGTCAGGGGATTTGTCATCCACTAAAATTATTTCAATACTTTTTAGTGTTTGATCTAATAATGATTGAATGCATTGTGTTAAATATTTTTCAACATTATAAACCGGGACAATAACAGAAACTTTATATTTCATAGCTATTTCTTTTTTCTATGCGTGAGTACTATTTTTCTATTATAAATATGGTTTTAATTATATCTTTTTTCGTACCTATTAGGCTTACAATTTCATTCTTAATTTTATAGAAGCGTATTTGATATTATTACTTATAGGATTTAAAAGAAAGAATAGGGGGTATCCCAAATAAACATGCTTATCTCTCCGCTGAAGAATATATATTTTATGTAGTAATACATAAACCAAATAAAGCTCAAGTACATTATTTTGTGTAAAACGTTTAATCTATGTGGTTTATAATATATTATTATGGCTACTAAAAAATAACCTATCTTGTCAAGCACTTGTCCAATGCGATGTAAAATCTCGAGATTTACAAATAGGGATTCAAAACATATTCCTATAATGAAAGTATTTAGTAAAGTGCTTAGAATTTTATTATTGGGAAACCTTTTGTTTACAAGTTTATATCCCAGGTACATGGCAGATGATGATGCTATTACTTGTATAAGTTCCATTATTGGGTTCTTGTCGTAAATAGAACTTTTTCCTTCTGCGGAAAACCAATATTCTGCATTATTTACATATTCAGCTGCTCTATCATTAGAGTCAGCTGCAAAATTAAGAATGGGGGTTAGCCAGTTGAAATTAAATATATGTGGAAGAATATAGACACAACAAATGTATAAAGGTATTGCAATGGACGGTTTAAACGGCTTTTTCCACAATAAGTATAATGCCGATACAACCAATATATTTATTATATTTCCCGTGTGAATAGCGATTACTAATACAGCAAACAGTATACATAAAAATATTGTTTTGATGTTAGGAATAATATTATTGATTTTATAAATTTTGAGGTGAAATAAATATTTAAGATACAGGAAAAAGAAAGAATAGCTGAATGCTTGTCGTATCATATATTCTTCGAAAAGTATAAATCCTCCTAAAAATAAAGGAAACATATATCGGGCGTATTTCCGATAGTCATACATAAATATCATGGCACATAAGATGAATATAAATGCATACACCATAAAGCAACTATATTCATTGATGCCAAATAATTTGAGAAAATTATTGATAGAAGCAAAAAAAGGATTTGCTTCATGGACTCCATCGCGGAATGTTTGTAGGTAGGCAAAATAATCGTTTCCTCTTGCAAAACGAGTTCCTTGCACAAATGTGAAGATGGCTATACACCAATTTGCATTGTACCAATAATTTTCTTTATTGGAAATATTATTACCTGCTTTCCAGAATGTGTATAACGATAAAAGATTTAATACTATAAAGTCTATATTGAATGTCATGATGATTTGTCGACAAATTATTTTATAACCTGATTAGAACAATCAGGGCATGAATAAGGTCTTTCCAATTGTAATCGGGATGTTTAAGCATATAAGGAAAGTGTTTCCATACTTGAGATTTTGTGTAAACACTTTCATTGGGAAAACGAGTGGCTGCATTATCCCTTTGTATGGCATAGCCTATCTCAAGACAAGTGCGGCATTTGTAGTTTTCCATTTCGTTCTGTATTGGCATTTTTCTCTCTATGGTCATTTGTTCCATTTCATGCATATTCCGTAGGGCATGCATCGTTTTTTCACTCAATTTATTTGTTATGCTTCCAGCCGTATCTCGGTAATAATAATATCGTTTATTTGTATAAACAGTTTTGGAGCAAGATGCGTAGAGTGAGAAAAGAAATATTATATCTTCATTGTATCTTCCTTTTATAAAGCGGTGATTTCCGATTGATGATCGTTTGTAAAGTTTTCCACATGAGCTACAATCTGTTTTAGAGGCAAGCATATTTTTCAATTGCTCAATTCCTGTAAAAACAACTTTTTCTGATTGTATAATTTGATTGTATATAGCGATCGATTTGTTATTCTGATATTTGTAGAATCCTCCGCAAACGATATCTGCTTCTGTGTTGCATTGCAATGTGTATAGATCTTTAATGGTGTCGTGTTTTAAGAAATCATCACTGTCAACAAACATAATAAATTCACCATGTGCTGCTTCTATACCTACATTCCGGGCATCACTTAATCCTCCGTTAGGTTTGTGTATAACTTGGATGCATTTATTTTTTTGAGCCCAATTATCGCATTTTTGAGGGCATGAATCTGACGAACCGTCATCAACTAATATGATTTCTATGTTTTGATATGTTTGGTTGGTAAGCGATTTTACACACTCGTCTAAATACTTTTCTGTATTATAAATAGGTACTATTATAGAAATTAGTAAATCTTTCATTGCCTTTATAGTTTGAACGTTAATACTTTACGCGATCAAATAGATCTTCTTCTTCAGGAAGATATCGGATAATCTTTGCAGGAACTCCTGCAACGACACAGTTGGATGGGATATCTTTTACGATAACAGAGTTTGCACCTATTAATACATTGTTTCCAATGTGTACGTTACCTATTATTTTTGCACCACAGCAGACTTCTACATTGTCACCTAGAGTAGGAGCATTTAACTGATGGTTGTATCCAATTGTTACTTGTTGGTATATTTTGCAATTCTTGCCAATTTTTTTTGCAGAAATAATAGTGGCAAAACCATGTTGGATAATTAGTCCTCCCTCAATATTTTGAGGAGGTGTTGTAATTTGTAGATGGTCATATCCTGATAATAACCAAGAAAGAAGTATATGGAATGGCCCTACACGGTAATAAAAAAGATTCCTAAAGGCTTTGTCTGCAATGAAAATTATGCACATATTCCATTTTGAATGGCTCTTTTTTTTCCATTTGCACCAATTGTATGCATCTTTATTGAGAGCTTTTTTATTGCGGCATAAGGCCCATAATAGACAGAATAATGGATAAAATAATAGTGCTAAAAGTTTTTCCATTTTAAAATTGGATATAAATAGTAATATAGATTACTGAATTTAATAAAAACTCTAATCTTAAGTGGCATGGGAGCTTTAATTTCATGAAATATGCTCCTTATCTTTTTGCAATAGGTCTTATATTCATTCTTTCCCAGTTTTGTGGCTGCTTCTATGCAAAGTTTGCTCCATGAATAGAAAGTCTTTGTTTGTGCAGGGAGCATTTCTGTGTAATCGGGAAAGGATTGGCAGAAATTAATTCGTTCTTTACTGTTCAGACACCCACAATAATAGCTCCAGACAGCTTTTGTGGAATTAAGTTCAGATGTTATATTACCTTCTCTGCCTCTCTCATAATAATATAGGCATTCTTTCATGCAATAGACTTTTTCAGCCTTGTTTAACACCAAATACGTGGTAGCTAAATCTTCATAAATGCGTCCTACAGGAAAACGGATACCTTCAAAAAGTTTTTGCTTGTATAACTTTGCAGGCGCAAAATTATAAGGAAATACATCCTCTAGTAAAAGTTTAACTGCTGTTTTCCCGTTTATTTTAAATGAGGTATTTCCTGCTCGATGGTCATAAATAACCTCTTTATCATTAATTATATTTAGTCCGCAGCAAACAACATCTACATTTTCTTCGTGAATAATTTTTAAGAATTTCTCTATTGTATCTGGAGAAATATAATCATCGCTATCTACAAATGTAAGGTATTCTCCTCTGACAAGATTTAGTCCGACATTTCGAGCATCTGAAAGTCCACCATTTTTTTTGTGAATTACTCTAATGCGATTGTCTTTGCGAGCATATTCATCACAAATTTGAGGACATTTGTCGGGACTTCCATCGTCAATAAGGATAATATCGAGAAATGGATATGTTTGGTGGAGCAGACTGTTTATAGCTCGATGGATATAATGCTCAACATTATATATAGGGACGATAATAGAAACTAGTGGATTAGCCATAAACGATAATTTGTTAAAAGATTCTTTTGATTTTATTTATTATTCGTTGGTAAAGAGCATTCCGTTTTTGAAACCGCAGAGTATCTTTTATGCTTTTCCCGTTTAAAATTCGTGCTACACAGCAATAAGGTAGATGAGTGTAGTCATGTAAGTATTTACTGATATACCATTGGTTGATTTCTGGAAATAGTTGACGAATTTCTTTTGCATCTAGAAGTTGGCAACGGTATGCTGTTACTAAAACTATTCCTTTGGTTTCATTCAACCAATGTTTTTTTTCTTTTGGAAGTTTGTTTTCAAAATAGTGGCAAAAAAATTCCATTCCCTCCAGAGTTTTTATTGATGCCTTTCTTGCCATACTGTTGGGGTTGGAGAAAAAGTCATAGTGATAAAATGCTTTATGAATGTATTCTACTTTGCAAGGATGAAGCATGAGGATGTTACAGCAAATATATAAATCCTCCCAACAAATTAATTGACTAGGAAAATGTAAATTATATTGTTTATATAATGCTGTGCGTATAAGTTTATTGCAAAGACTTCCATGTTTTTCTTGAAAGAAAAGTTGTGTGAGTAATCTTTCTGCGGAGTCTATTTCTTGGCAAAGAATTTCAGTACGTGAATGGTATTCTAATGCTAAATCGCAAATTACCATATCGGCATTGGTCGTTTTGGCCTTTTGGTAAAGTTCTTCCAATGTAGAAGAATCAATCCAGTCATCGGGGTCAATATGAATAGAATATTCTCCAGTTGCTTTTTGTATACCTATTTCTCTAGCGGAAGCAACACCTTCATTTCTTTTATGAATAACCTTAATGCGTTTCTCAGATTTAGCATATTGATTACATATTTCTCCACTTTTATCTGGGCTTCCATCGTCAACAAGGATGAGTTCCCAATCTTCTAAAGTCTGATTTATAATACTTTTAATGCATCTGTCAATATATTTCTCAGCTTTATAAACAGGTACTATAATAGATATTTGGGGGCAGTCCATATTTATTTCATCTTAAGTTGTTTATTATGCGTAGAAAATAATTAGCAGTATTGAATAATTTTCTTTGTACTAGAAAATGAATTATTGACATCTTCAGAGATAAAGATGTCACTTTTGAGGTTTTAATTGAAAAAAAATGGTGCAAAATGCGTAAGAATTCTTTTCCTTTCTCATATTCTTTTTTTTTGTAAAGAGCTTCTAATTCGATGATACCCCAAAATATAAAATTGAGTTTCTTGTCTTTAAGGTAATCATTAAGTGTTATGGTTTTGTGTGTTTGTTGATAGATTTCAAAGAGTGTATAATCAGTAAAATCCTTGTATAGGTTATTTAATAAGTCAATGTGGTTCCCTCTATATGTAAGGTCTATATTGCAATTAAATTTATTATTTATTTGGTTGAGTAATTCTATTTCTATATAATTCAGGTGTTCTACTTCTTGTTGTGAGAGTTTATATTTTCCGTTTCCTCCCCATTTTCCATTATAAAAATAACTATTGGATGCTACTATTCTTATGGAGTTGCAATATAAAAGATATGTATAACAGAACATGGTATCTTCTCCAAGTCTTAGGTTTGTGTCAAAAAGAATATTATATTTATTGATGATATTGCGTCGAAACAACTTGCACCAAGGTGAATATAATAGGTATGGATCGTCAACAATGTTTTGTATATATTGATTTAATGATTCTCCATTATAGAATGCCGGTTGAGGAATATAATTTATACCCATTGAACTTTTGAAACCGCATAATATTAAATCAGCGTCGGAATCTTTAATAAGATTTTGCAAATAATCATTATTGATGGAATCGTCAGCATCTATAAACGTGATGAAATCTCCTGTCGCTTTTTTTATTCCAATGTTCCTGGCAGAACTAACACCTTCATTCTTTTTATGTATTACATGTATTTGTGGATTTTTTGAAGCGTAGTGGTCGCATATTTCTCCAGTATTGTCTGGGCTGCCATCATCAATTAGAATAACTTCCCAATCAGTAAAAGTCTGTGCGTTTATTTTATCTAAGCAAAGATTTAAAGTGCTCGCTGCTTTGTAGCAAGGGATTATTATTGAGATTCTCATTTCTTTATATTTAGATTAATGCTTCATTGAGAAATTCGCGTGATTTCTTTCTTAAAGACTCTAGTCGTTTATTCACTTCTGAATAATCAATTTTATCCAATTTAATCGTATTGTTAGGATTTATATAGCGGCTCTCTAATTCTATGGCTTTCAATAGGGAATAGGAGCGGTTGTCAAAGTTGTCGTGTAATTTGAAAGTAAAAAAATTACGTTCAAAGATTATGGAAAATGCAGTTCCATGAAACGATGTTGTGAGTACATATTCTGCATAGCGAAAAAGATTGATAAAGTTTAAAGGCGAAATAGTTTGATATTTTGTGGGATAATGACGATCTATTCTAGCTGTTAATTCAATGACATAACCATTAATTTCTTTTGCTAGTTTATATGCATTTTCTCTAACATCCACATTCTCTCTTATTTGGTAAAGTAGCACATATGGTTGTTGGGGCTTCTTAAATTGATTTGTGAGATTTATCCAAACATTTGGGGATACGAGTAATGTCGGGTCAAGAACTTGGTGTATTCTTTTCTTTGTCAAAGGCTGTAGAAGAGAAATCAGTGAATACTCTCGGACAGACAAGGCATCAAATTGATTTAATGTTTGTGTGAGATATTGTATTTCTTGCTCTGTCAGATGTTGTTTTTCCATACTTGGGGCATATGAAATATATTTGCGCTTTTCCTTAGGAAAATTGAAATCACAAAAATAAATTTTATCAAATCCATTCGTTAATTCAGGGTTCCAGATTTGGTCGCTGCCTACAATGTAGGCATCATAGTCTGATGGGATATTATCGGCTTTTGCATAATGAGAAAGATGGAGATATCTTTTGTGAAACTTAATGAATGCATTACATCGTTTATTATATAAATAAACATTATAATAGAGGCTTTTGATTGTCCTTATAGGGTTTTTACCTAAAAAAGGAAGAATTTTATGTTTTTTATATTGCTTGTGATAAAATTCGGGACAATAGTTTATGACTTCTACTTCATGCCCTTGGGTTATTAGGTATTGTTGAAGGGCATAGCATTGAAGCATTGCTCCATAATTGTGTGCATCATGAAAAGTTAAAAGTCCGATTCTCATACTAATTGTTGTTTTATTGTTTGAAATAGCATTCTTATTCTATTTTTGATAAGTGCATAGGGTGTTACGTTGAAATATTTTTGCATAAGTTTGGTAAAAGACATTTGAGCATAATCATTCCAAAATTCATCTTTTTTGTTAGATTCCGCAATAGGATGTAATAGATTGGGCTGTTGACATTCATACGGGTTGCTTCTTATATAAGTGAATTGGTTTTGTACTTTTTCCCATTCGCTTTTACCTTTAGAGTTATTAATCAGAATAAGAGAAATCCCTTTGGAATTAGAGAAGTTAGGATGATACTTTTCGATTCCCCAAAAATCCCCAAGGCTGATATCTCCTGGGCGCAGATAGTTCGTGAATCGACATGCATGGCATGCCGGGCGTGTTGCTAAGTGACTGTAGTAAATCTTATTCCATAGGTTTGATAAAACAGTATTAAATTGGCTGGCTGTTTTTCCAAAATACAATCTTGTATTTTGATATCCCCAACCAAAAGTTTTATCCTTCATAAATATTCCTGTTAGTTTGAAATCTGAGTTCTCTTTTATAAATTTGATATATTCTTGGAAAATTTTTGGAGAAGGGACCCCATGGCAAAGAATGTCTATCGTGAAAAGATTGTCATAATCTTTTCGTAAAAATCTTTTTAGACCTTCTACTTGGCATGGAGTGCCACAAAACAAAACCTTAGTTCCTTTATTAAGTTCATCTTTTGCATCTTTAAAAATTCCGGTTAGATCACTTTGTACATACTTAGATCCTCGAAATTTTAAAGCTTCTATTTCATCTGATGCTTTGCTGTGAATAACTTTGAGTTCATTATTGAAAATTGCTCCATATACAATCCCTTTAGATTGAATTGTTTGTGAAGCAAAAGATGCAAAGGCCCCACCGCTTGATGATGACTCCCATATTTTTTTGTTTGAATTATGAAGTGCGAAAACTGTAGGATCTGCTGATTTGTCTTTTAAACTATCATAATGTATAATTGGGCATACTTGGTCGCAAAGTCCACAATTTATGCAATACTTCGGAGTGATTTGAGGGTATAAAAAACCCTGCTCATCTGTTGTCATTTTTATGGCATTATGATTGCAAATTGTTACACAGGCTGTGCATCCGCAGCAGTCATATTTTGATTTTAGCTTTATCATATTTTATTGTTGAGATATATTGATAAACCTTTCAAGTCTATCTTTTATGTGCTCTAGTTGGTATTATTATCAAAAGATTTTAGAAATAAACTTGTTCCATAGATAAATTCTGATCTTGTCTATGAAAATAGCCAAAAAGAAAAAACAGATTAGGGATAAACCTATATAAAATAAAGCTGATATGTTAAAATTATCGTTAGTGAATGATAAGATTAGAGGTTCCATATATCTCTCCCAAAGTATAAAGTGAAAGAGGTATACTGAAAAGCAAGATGCAGCTATCCAATTGACTGTTCTGCTTTGAAAAGGTATTTTACTGAAGAAAAGAAGTAAAAACACAGCAGCTGCTATGATGAGAGGACTGGTATAAAACCATAGAGAATAGAAATATCCAATCTGATTAAAATAGCATGTGATAGTTGATAAAAGAGCTGTTGCAATGGATAGTAAAGTGTATATTATAATGTCTTGATACGCTCGCCATCTTGAGAAATAAGGCTGATATATTCGGATGTATCTAGATAATAAATATAATCCTATAAATGAGAAAGCAGAGTAACCTTTTTCAATATAGGCCGCTCCTGTAGAATACCAGCCATAAATCGATTGAAATATAAAGAATGCCAAAAGTACTATTTTAAAGGTCTTTTTATCTGTTGTTTCAGCAAATGCATTTAAAACTGGAGCTAAAAGATATAACCCTAAGTAGGATTTGACAAACCATACATTATCAGTTAGCATTAGACATTTTTTTATACCTAGTGTGGAAAAAGATTCTATTCCTATAAGTATTGAAAACAAATATATACCGAATAAAAAGAATGCACATTGAAAAAGTAGATTGAATAGACTCTTTATTTTAAAATGAATTCCAAACCAGCCTGAAATCAAAACGAACACATTTACAGCCACAATGGCAAATGATTCGAAAAGAATCTGGGTGAGTGCATATGAAGTGTTGGTCATTAGTCTATTTTGATCTGGTATACCTAGAACTTGAAAGTCAGCATGCACAATCAAAACAAAAAACATTGAAAGAATTCTTAATAATTCGAGGTTTGATAATCTCATTCTTATAGATTGTTCCATGTCTTAATCTTATTTGCGTTTTAGTTTAAAATCCTTTATTTTATGAAAAATATAAGCTCTTTCTTTTGAGTTGCATCCGATGTATAAGATAGAAATTAACGTGCTAATGACGCATATTATACATGTAATAATGAAAGATGAGAAACTTTCTTCCAAGATAGATTTGACATAAAAGGGCAATACCGTTGCAAAAATGGAAACAGCTATGACATTAAAATATACGTTCCTTAGGAATTTTAGAGCTGGAAGTTGAATCATTTTTCGTAACATTATTATTCTAGCCATTTCGCAGATAATAGATAAAACAATGGCTATAATTACGACAGTTTCCGGAATGCAGCCTATACGGAGGCAAAAATAGGACAATGGGAGATTAATTAGATTTATCCCCCCAACCACAATTTGAAATTTTTTTATTTTCCCTGTTGCGAGCATTGCATTTATGAGCGGATTCGCTAATGATTCACTCATTGAAAAAATTAATATGAGTTGTACAAATAGGGCTGAGTGTTCGGGTACTTGTCCTAGCCATAATTGTAAGATATAATGGGTGTTACATATTATGGGTAGGGCAAGAATAAACAATATGTAGTAGGATAATCGTGCGCCTTGGAAGATTAAAGTCATCATATAAGTATAATTTTGTGCTGCATAGCTTTTCGTGATTTGGGGATTAAGGGCTGTTTGGAAATTAGAAACAAAACCGCTGACAGCGTTATTGATCTGCATAGCGATTCCTCGTGCAGCATTTACAGTTGGGCCACAAAAAAGATTGATTACTATATTGCCTCCTTGGTCACGAAGTATGGCTGCAATTGTGCCAATAAAATTCCATCCGGCAAAATTGAACATTTCTTTAAGAAGGGATTTGTCTAAGATAAAATGATATTTGCATTCTTCAAAGTTGCGTTTGCAGTAAATTGTATATACACATCTTATTATTGTTGCGTTAAAAAGAATAAAACCAGCAAACCAGATTAATTTGTCTGTGGGAACTATTGCTGTAGTAAATGCCACCAGAAGTTTTCCGACTGCATCAAGTATACTAATATATGCGAACGCCGACATTTTTTCATGTGCGACTATTGCAGCTGTATAGGGAATACTTAATAGAGATAAGCAAAAAGATAGAACAGAGAATTGATAAATAATATTGGCGGCGAGTATTCTGTTGGGTGGTATTGTCATTTTATTATTTAAGAACCATAGTCCTATAGTTTCAGCTATTATTATGATTATAATACAGAGGAAAATATGTATTGTAATAGCTGATGAGAATACTTTTTTTAATTTGTCAAGTCTTCCAGCTCCTAATTCAAAAGTTAAATATCTGCTTATTGAAGATACAAGTGCTCCAGAAATTATAGAAAACATGGCTACAAGTCCACCTACAACATTGTAGATACCAAAATCTTCAACTCCTAATGCATTTAAATTAATTCTACTAGTGTATAAGCTTACTAGCATTAGAAATAGCATTCGTATGTATAATAAAAAAGTATTCTTCGCTATTCTTTTATTATTTTCAGCAGTTTTTGTCATAACCTTAATGATCTTAAAACTAAACCTATCGATTCTTATTCTATTTTACCTTAATTCTTGTATGAGTTTCAAATTTCAACCGTTGGATTGTTACCGTCGGTTAAGCAGTCTGTGGATTTGTTTCAATTCTTCTTCTTTACTGGTTTGTTGTAGATGTTTCAAGAAGTGTAGAAGTCTTTCACTTTTTCTGTCTTTTGTGCAGATAACCTGAAAGTCATTAAGACTGAACAGCAGGCTGGTTTTGCGGTCGTTCATGTCGCGAAGCTGTTCCAGTATGCTGATTCTTGAATTGTCATCGTACGTGAAAATCGTTATCTTTTTACCTTTTTCGCGGGGCATGTTCTCATCGCATTGGTTGCGGAAGAACTGTTTGAAGTAGTGATAATCGTTCTGCCCCAATGAATGGCCGAAGAATACCACTTCGTCTGCATCAAGCAAATCGTATTGGATGTGGTGCGACTCATAGTGGGGGCTAAATGTTTTGTAGAGGAACGAGTAGCCGTCCATCAGGTCGCTTTCATCTTCCACGCCTAATATAATGGAATTGTCTTTCAGGCACCCGTGTACATGTTCGTAGTTAAATTTCTCGGTAATGCCAATTTCTTTTGCTATATGATGCAAGTCTGTATAATTGAAGGAGTAAATCACATCAAACTTACCGTTGGAAATGACAGCCTTGAGTACTTGGGATGCAACAGAGTCACGATTGATGGGGCGTTGTTGCTCTTCATTCAGATAGTCGCCCAAAGATTTTGTGAGTTCATCAAACGTTTGCTTGTCATCGTCAGGACTTAAAGAAGGCACTAAATAGTTTCTATTGGATTCCTTCTTGGCATATTCGAGCAATGATTTTTCCAGGTCGAACCATTTGTCTGTTTCTTTTTGGTGTTCAAGATGCCCTTTCAGTCCGGAAAAGGCATAATCCCGTTTCCAGTAATTGCTTCTGGCAAAATCAGAATATCGGGTTTTCCAGCCTAAATCCAAGTCAAAACCGTTGCCTATGATGAAAACCTTGCTCATATTGATTTGTTCGATTTTGGTGATAGGAGCTTAATCAGTGATTCATGTTCTCTATTCCAGCAGATTGCGTAATTCCTTTGTTTTGTTCTTTATATATCTTATTCTTGATTTTCTTATGCAAATCAGGAGGCAAATCCTGAATGCCATAGTCAATATGGGAGTCATTGGCAACAGGATAAACAGCAATAGGTAAAAATTAATGTCAAAACATTCGATGACTGCGTTGAAGTAGTATAATATTACAATGACAAACATAGATACCATCATCCACGACATTGAGATGGCCAGTGAGGACAGATAGCCGAGAAAGGTTTCTTTCATGAAAAGTGTCAGGACGGTGACAACTTGGGATATGAAAATGGCTTCTGTTGCAAATATCAGAAAGTGGAGGCAAAGCTCATTCTGAGATTTCAGCAGGTAGGGTATCAATATCATGTATATGATGCAGAATATTCCGGATGTAAGTCCCATTGCCGGCAAAAAAGACGATAACTTTTCGGCTTCGGTTTTTGGTTCGAATGCGGTCTTATATCCTCTTATGATATCTGCCAATCCCAAGGCTTTTTTCCCTTTTTCTGTTTTGGATAATCTGTCTTTCCTGCATCTTTGGGTCATAGCTCCAGCTTCGTTCAATGTAGATTGGGCTTTTTCCTGAATAAACTCCAGTATTCTGTTTTGTAATTTGACGGCTAATGAACCTTTATCTATAAAGATAAGTGCCAGATCTATCGCTGCCATCATCTGAATGTATGAAAGAAAGTGTCCGAAAAAAGAATAGTCCATGCGTTTTTAAAGCAATTTATATGATTCTTTTCCGTCTTTTATCCGCACAAGAATAGTTGCCCTGCCTATAATCAGGCGGGTAGGATGGAAAGAGTAGCAGAGTCTTCCGTCATGATAGGTGATGGAAAACATCAGGTTATCATCCGGATAGGCTTTGCGTTCCTCTTCATATTTCCTTTTCATGTACTTCTGATTCTCTTCGAGGTTTATTTCGTAATGTGAATCTTTCAGCCTGTTGATAATATCCTTATCATTCATGTCTGGAGTTACAAGCAGAAGTGCTTTTCGCAGTTTGTAGTCGTATAGCGTATTTTTCTGTCTGTATTTTTTGCTGTACTCTTTGTCTACTTTGATAATCAGGAAATCGTTCTCTGTAAACCTGCCTTCTTCACTTTTTTTTGTCAGCAAGTAGTCACCGTTCTGTATGCCTTGAGGATACATGGAATTGCCTGTCACAAGATAGTCCGTGAAGTCGCTTCCTTTCATTTCTTTTCCTTCTACCAGAAAAGTTTCAGGAATCTTATAGTTGTTTATGCCATTCCTGATGGGTAGAGCGGGATCTCCTGCTGCCACCCTTCGGATGCCATCTTGCTTTATGTCCATCTCGCGGAAGGTGTCAGGATGTCCGAACGTAATGACTTGTGTCAAAAGATTCATAAAGATATTCATAATTCTTTCCTTTAAACCAGTAGAATGCAAATATACTGAATTTTTTTGTTTTCTCAAGTGCTGTTTGTTATAGATAACTATTTTGCTTTTTAATTCCCCACAGCGAACGCAGCGTATAGCAGCGTTCTTATTCCCCCTCAAATCTTAAGATATTGCCAGCAGCTTTTTCAGTCCATATTCTTTCGTATTGTATTTGTGTTCCTTCAGCGTATTCCGGTACCCTGAAGGGTAGGGTGTCACTGCCCGTTGTTGGCCGCCAGCTCTCTGATGCACTTCTTCAGCGAGTCTTTCCAGTAGGGTACTTCGATGCCGAAGGTGTCCTTGATCTTGGTCTTGTCGAGGACGGAGAAGTGGGGGCGTTTCACCTTGCTGGGGAACTCGTCGCTGTGGCAGGGCTGGATGTTGCAGGTGTTGCCGCTCAGCTCGCAGATTTCCCTGGCGAAGTCGTACCACGAGCAGACGCCTTCGTTGCTGAAGTGGTAGATGCCTTGCTTGCCGAGCTGTCCGGTTTCGATGATGCGGGCAATCGCGTCTGCCAGATCGCCGGCGTATGTGGGGGTGCCCACCTGGTCGAACACCACTTTCAGGCTGTCCTTCTCGGCGGTGAGCTTCTGCATGGTCTTCACGAAGTTCTTGCCGAAAGGAGAGTAGAGCCAGGCGGTGCGGATGATGATGTGCCGGCATCCGGTGCGTTCGATGCTCTTTTCTCCGGCAAGCTTGGTGATGCCGTATACTCCCAGCGGATCGGTTTCCCAGTCTTCCCGGCAGGGGGTGCAGCGGTCGCCCTTGAACACATAGTCGGTGGATATGTGGATGAGGGTCGCGTCGTTTTCTCTGGCTGCGATTGCCAGGTTCTCAACCGCTTTGTTGTTGATCAGGTCGGCAGTTTCGCTGTCGTCTTCCGCTTTGTCCACGTTGGTGTAGGCGGCGCAGTTCACGATGACCTGTATGCTGTTGTCTTTTACGGCTCTCAGCACGGCTTCACGGTCGGTGATGTCGAGCTGGGCTACGTCAGTGAATATGTAATGGTTGGAGCTGGTTTTTGCCACGCGCTGCATTTCGTTGCCGAGCTGGCCGTTTGCTCCGGTTACTAGGATGTTCATGTTTGTTTTGTTTTGTTTTTTACCACAGAGGGCACGGAGTTATTTTTACCGCAGATTATTCTCTAACTCCTCTAACTCCTCTAACTCCTCCTAATCAATACAATTGTTCGTTGTAGTCGAAGAGCCATTCCGCGTCTTTCAGGCGGGGGTGGTGCCTGTCTTTTTCCGAGAGGATAATCTTGTCGGACGGGATGCGCCAGTCGATGCCGAGGTCCGGATCATCCCATGCCAGTGCGCCTTCGCTTTGGGGAGCATAGAAGTTGTCGCACTTGTACTGGAAGATGACTTCGGGGGTGAGCACGCTGAATCCGTGGGCGAAGCCTCTGGGTATGAAGAACTGGCGGTGGTTGTCTTCGGTCAGCTCAACTGCCACGTGCTTGCCGAAGGTGGGGGAGCCTTTGCGGATGTCTACCGCCACATCGAGCACGGCACCCTTGATCACCCGCACCAGCTTGCTTTGCGCATAAGGAGGTTTCTGGAAATGGAGGCCGCGCAGCACGCCGTAGGAGGACTTGCTTTCGTTATCCTGTACAAACCTGATTTCACGCACCTGGGCGTTGAAGTCTTTTTCGGAATACGACTCGAAGAAATAGCCCCGGTCGTCTTTGAACAGGCACGGCTCGATAATTACCACGCCGTCTATTTCAGTTTTTATGATGTTCATTGTTGTCCGTGTCTTTAACCGCAGATTACGCAGATCAAATCTTTTTCCATTTTGCGCTAATCTGTGCCAGTCTGCGTTTTATAAAAATACAATTAATCGAGGTTCGCTTCTCCTGTGCGCTGTACCTCGTCGATCACTTTCAGCAGGTACTGTCCGTACTGGTTCTTGAGCATGGGCTGTGCCTCTTCGCGCAGCTTTTCGGCAGTGATCCATCCCATGCGGTAGGCGATGCCTTCCAGACACGCCACTTTCAGTCCCTGACGCTTTTCGATTACCTCAATGTAGGTAGACGCTTCGGCAAGGGAGTCGTGCGTGCCGGTGTCGAGCCATGCAAAGCCGCGTCCGAGGGTCTGCACCTTCAGTTCTTGGTCGGCAAGGAAACGCTGGTTGACGCTGGTGATTTCCAGTTCGCCGCGTGCGGAAGGCTTGATGCCCTTTGCCACCTCAACCACCTTGTTCGGGTAGAAATAAAGTCCGGTCACCGCATAGTTTGACTTGGGGTGCTCGGGTTTCTCCTCAATGCTCAGGCAGTTGCCGTTTTTGTCGAACTCCGCCACGCCGTAGCGTTCGGGATCGCTCACCCAGTAGCCGAATACGGTGGCCTTGCTTTCCTGTTCGGCAGTTCTGACCGCTTCTTTCAGCATGACGGTGAAGCTGTTGCCGTGGAAGATGTTGTCGCCCAGCACGAGGCAGACCGCATCGTTTCCGATGAACTGTTCTCCGATGAGGAAGGCTTGCGCCAGTCCGTCGGGAGAAGGTTGTTCTGCATATTCAAAGCGTACGCCGAAATTGCTTCCGTCGCCGAGGAGCCGTCTGAATGAGGGGAGGTCTGTTGGGGTAGATATGATCAGAATGTCCCGGATTCCTGCCAGCATCAGTGTGGATACCGGGTAGTAAATCATCGGTTTGTCGAAGATGGGGAGCAGTTGTTTGCTGACTCCTTTCGTAATGGGGTAGAGGCGTGTGCCGCTGCCGCCGGCTAATACAATTCCTTTCATACTGTTTGTTTATTGTTGTTCACCACAGAGGGCACGGAGTGCCACAGGTTTTTTATTTTTTATCGCGGATTTACACGGATTATTCTCTAACTTCTTTAACTTCTCTAACTCCTTTAACTCCTTGTTACCACAGAGGGCACGGAGTGCCACAGGTTTTTTTATCGCGGATTATTCTTTAACTCCTCTAACTCCTTTAACTCCTTTAACTCCTCTAACTCCTCTAACTCCTTTAACTCCTTTAACTCCTCTAACTTCTCTAACTCCTTTTTTGCTGGCTTAATCTTGAATATTTAGAAATTCAGCAGGAGTATATACTGGTATATTGGCTGTTGTAGTTCCAAGAAATATCCGTTTCATAAATATTTTTTCTTAAGTTCTTCTTCCAACTCTTTTTTATAGTCAAAATCTTTGGGCAATTGGATGCAGCCGTAAAGTTCGTCCACGCTCTTGTCTGTTGTGGAAATTATTGCTGGCTTCTGAAAATGCAGCTTCCAACCCATTTTTTTGACAAGCTCCTTTAAAAAAGCAATGTCATTTTGCGGAATATCCAAATATACAGTTTCTTTTGTCATCGTTTGGCGTTTTTTGTTTTTACCGCGGATTTACACGGATTTTCGCGGATTATTCTTTAACTCCTCTAACTCCTCTAACTCCTCTAACTTCTTTAACTCCTTTAACTCCTTTAATAATGATTTGATTCCTCTATGCGCCCCAACATCTGACATATTCGTTGTTCTATGTTCATACGAGAATGAGATCTTTGAGGATTGCTTGTCCGAATGGAGTGTTTTCTGTTTGCTTTCGGAAGCGTATCAAATCAACTTTACAGCCTAACAGGTTTTCAAGTTCTGTACGGATACGGGAGCGAAGCAAGATATTTGCTTCACCTTCATAAACGATGTCAATATCGCTGTCCTCAGTCTGTTCGTTTCGGGCTACAGAGCCAAATATGCCTAACATCTTTATTCCATATGCTATGGCTTTTGCTTTTTTATATTGTCGCAATAATGCCAGATATTCAGCTGTTGACTTCATGTTATAATCGTTTTTTTATATATTTCGGACTTGCTGTCGTTTTGTATATTTTCTTTAACTCCTTGTTACCACAGGGGGCACGGAGTGCCACCGGTTTTTTTATCGCGGATTATTCTTTAACTCCTCTAACTCCTCTAACTTCTCTAACTCCAACTCTACTTCCCATATCCGTAGCCATATCCGTAACCGTACTTCTTGCCATAGCCGTACTTGCCGTATTTGCCATACTTGCCATAGCCGTAGTAGTAGCCGTTCTGGCGTTTGTTCATGTCTATGTCGTTGAGCAGGATGCACATGTTCGGGAGCTTCTTCTCGGCGCGGAGGGCGTTGACTATCTCGAAGTCAGCCTTCTGGGTATAGTCGGCGCGGCAGACGTAGATACTCATGTCCGCCTGGCGGGCGATGATCTGCGTATCCGTCACCATGCCGATAGGGGCGGTGTCGAGGATTACATAGTCGAAGCGTTCGCGGAGCGTGTCGATGGCTTTCTTCAGCGCGTCACGTTCCACCAGTTCGGTCGGATTGGGCGGCACCTGTCCCCCAGGGAGAATGTAGAGGTTGGGCGAAACCTCCGACTGCTGCCAGAGGCTTTCCAGCGGCAGGGTCGGATCGGCAAGATACTGGGTGATGCCCCGTTCCTTGCGCGACAACTTGAACACCTTGTTCAGTCCCGGCTTGCGGATGTCCAGTCCGACGATAATCACTTTCTTGCCTCTGTAGGCAAGGCTGACGGCAAGGTTGCCCGCATTGAAGCTCTTGCCCTCACCCGAAGTGGTGGAAGTGAAAAGGATGACCTTTTCGCCCGGGCGCAGCATATACTGCACGTTGGTGCGGACGGAGCGGTAAATCTCTTCCATCAGGTCGTTCTTGTTCTCCCGGATCACGATGGGGTTTTCCTTGGAAAGGTCGGTATGGGGCACGTCGCCGATTACCGGGATGCTGGTTATCTTCTCGATATCGGTCCGGGTTTCAATCCTGAACTTGAGGAGGTTGCGCAGGAAGATGAAGCCTACGGGAATTCCGATTCCCAGTATCAGCGCAATCAAATAATACATTTTGCCGTTGGGACCTACGATTCCGGCGAAGGCAGGCGCGTTGATGATACGTCCGTTGTTGGCGGTAGCGGCAAGGGTGATGGCGTTTTCCTCACGTTTCTGCAACAACATCAGGTAGAGGTTCGCCTTGATTTCCTGCTGGCGCGCGATGCTCACCAGTTCGCGTTCCTGCTGGGGGGCGCTGCTGATGCGCGATTCGTAGCGTTCCGCCTGGCGGTTGAGGTCGGACTGGGTGATAAGCAGTCCTTTCTTCACGCTCTCTACCGTGGTCTGCACATTGACGCGCATGGCACGGATGCCGGTATCAAGCGAAACAACGGCCGGGTTGCTTTCCGATGAAGTGCGGAGCAGCCGCTTGCGTTCGATCAGCATCTCGTTGTAGCTGTTGATGATGGAGCTTAGTCCCTCGTCAGACAATCCGAAATTCGCAGGAATCACCTCCCATTCGTTTGCGGGTTCGTTGATATAGCTCTCTAAAAATTCCACCAGACGGAGCTGGGTGCTGTTTTCCGCACGCTTCTGGGTATAGATAGAGTTTTCCTGCAAGGCAAGCTGGGCATCGCTGGCCAAATCGGTCAGTCCCGCCTGCTGCTTGTAGCTGGCAAGTTCGGCCTCGGTTGTTCCCAGTTCCTTGTTGATGATCCGGATACGCTCGTCGATGAATTCTGCTGTGCGTGTGGCCACTTCGTTCTTGTCGTTGTTTGCGTCACTGTTGTATAGGCTCACTAACTGGCGGATAAAGTCAGTTCCTCTCGCCGGGTTTGTATCGTTTACGTCAACGTTGACAATGCTGGTCGTCTTGCTGGTCGGAGCGACGGACAGCGCGTTGTTGTAATATCCGGTGACTGCGAGCGGAGAAGAAATGGTGGCAGTGTATTCCGTCAGTTCGCTTCTCTGAAAGGTGACAGTTGAGTCCGGATTGGCTGAAAATGTAACGGTCCCCACAGGAGTTGTCAGTACGGCAGGTGTTTTTTCAAACTGTTTTTCCAGCGTCTGCATATCCCCGGACGCATCGGTAAACTGCACCTTGGCATTGAATTTCCCGTCGGCAGACCCGCTGATTTCCAGTTCAACAGGAGCGGTCAGTTTGCCGGCCTCTTCCGGACTCATCCATACCTGTACAGGCGTTTGCTTGTAAAGGTTGTCCGGATGTCTGAACGTGCCTTCGCGTGTGTAGTTGACATAAAGATTCAAGCTCTCCACCACTTTCTGCACGAGGGTGCGCGAGTGCATGATTTCCACCTCGTTGTCGAAATTGCTCGCCATAGACATCATGCCGAGATCCTGTATCATGTCAATTGAATTTCCGCGCGACTGGTTTTGTCCGCTTTCCTTGATGAGTACTGTAGCGTTGACGGTGTAAACGGTCGGTTGGAAGCGGAGATAACAGAAAGCGATGATGAGTGCTGCTATTGCGCACCCCACAATCCAGGGCCAGTACATCAGGTATTCCATCAGGATGGCCTTGTAGTCTACGGGCTTTTCTTCTTCATTTTCGAACGAGTCGGTATAGAGTTCTTCTTTCATTGCAGTTTGGTTGTTGAATTTTGGTAATTAATGATTGACGGTTTATTAAAGCAGGTGAAAATATAAATCAGCTTTCATTCTGTCATCCTGATCAAAACGCTTCGTTCAACATGACATTATTTTCGATAGAGTCAAATTCTGTTTTGACACACCCTCCTGAAAGAGCCGCTTTTAATTTGTCAGCGTCACGATCAGCGTGGCGAGAGAAATGAGTATCGATACGCCGGAGAACCAGAAAGAGGTCTGTGTGCCGACATCGGAGTTTTTGGCTTTCTTCTGGTTCGGCGTGACATAAACCACGTCGTTCTGCTGGAGGTAAAAATAGGGCGAGCCGACTACATTGGCATCATTCAGGTCCAGTTCCACGATTTTCCGTTCACCCTGACTATCTTCACGCATCAGCTTCACGTTGTCGCGCCGTCCCCAGATGGTCATGTCGCCTGCAAGGGCAAGAGCTTCGAATATGTTTACCTTTTCGTTTGAAACGGTGAATGTCCCTGGAGAAGTTACTTCGCCCAATACGGAAATCTTGTAGTTGACCATGCGCACGGTGACGATGGGTGTTTCTTTCATGTAGGGAAGCAGCTTCTGCTGGATCATCTTTTCTACGTCGGTTTTGGTCATGTCGCCGATATGGAGCTTGCCCAATACAGGGAAGTTGATGTTGCCCTCGTTGTCCACCAGGTATTGCTGGAGTACAGGCTGGGATGTCAGGCTGCTGCTCTGCGCTGCGCTTATAGCATTGGGTACGGTCAGGTTGAACGGTATTGCCGCCTGCGGATCCGTGGTACTTACCGTGATGGTGAGCAAGTCCTTCGGCATGATCTTCGCGTCATAAAGTGATTTGGGCAGTTGGGATAAGTCGACTGTTTCCGAGTTTTGGAGATACGGAACTTTTTTGTAGGAAGTGCATGCGCCCGTCAGCGCTGTGAGGACAATCATGCAGAGCAGTTTGAATACTTTCATGAATGCTTGTAGAGTTTTTGATTTGTGGCAGTTTTTTCTGTTGTTACAAATCGGTTACAAATTCTATCTTAATAAGTTGCGGTATAAGTAGGCTTCGCCGTTACCTGTCCCATTTGGGGCGGGTAAAATGGTTTATTGTTCCGCACGGGTGCAAAAATAGGCCATTTTATCTATTGTTCAAAGTGATGGGGTATTTTTTTTTTATTTTTCCCATCATTTAACTCAAAATAACCCGTTAAGTGATGTTGTTTTACCCGTTATGTTTGGGGGGCCACCACAGAGGCCACAGAGTATCACGGGGTTATTTTTTACCGCAGATTGACGCAGATTATCCTCTAACTTCTCTAACTCCTTTAACTCCTTTAACTCCTCTAACTTCTCTAACTTCTTTAACTTCTCTAACTTCTCTAACTCCTCTAACTTCTCTACCTCCTCTAACTTCTCTAACTCCTCTAACTCCTTTAACTCCTCTAGCTCCTTTAACTCCTCTAACTTCTTCCCCAACTTTCTTCCCCAATTCCTTGCATAATCCACAGAAAATCAGTATATTTATGGTTGATTAAACGAAAAATTCATGTGACTATGGAAAGAATCAGCTATTTGAAAAGAATGGCGGAAGAGCCGGACGAACGACCCTTCCGCATGAGAGTGTACAGAAAAAGTGAGCTTGCACAGCTTTACTTCCCGTACGCGGCGAAAAAACAGGCACTAAACAATCTCAACCGCTGGATCAGGCGCTGCGAGGCACTGCACGCTGCCCTGACGGAAGCCGGGTATGTGAAAAACCGGTGGTTCTTCCTCCGGCCGGAGGTGGAACTGATTGTCAGATACCTGGGCGAGCCGTAACCTTGCGGCCCGCTCAGCCCCGTTTCCTGCGCCTCTTTGCCGGACCGATAAGCACGTGCTCCCCTTGCCGGAGCGTGTCGGTATCGTCGGCCAGCCGGATAACCAGCGATTGCCTCGTGTGGATTGCCGTCCGTGCCAGCGCAAGGAGCCTTGTTATCCTGATCGACCGCTCCGATACTTCCATCATCCCGAGCGACAGCAGCGCCAGGGTCTTCACGCTGAAGTTGCGGGAAAGGTCGGTGAACGCATGGCTGGTCAGCCCCGTGATGATCGTCAGTTCGGTGATGGTGACGGACAGCCGCTTGAATGTGGAGCGGAAAAAGCTGCATACCAGGATGGCGTGTTCCATTTTTTCTTCTTCGGTCAGACTGACGCTTTTGTAGATGCCTTTTTTCATAAGTCTAAAGTTTAAATTACATTAAATTTCACTTTGGCGAAAAAAATCGCCTTTCTCCCGTTTCTCGAAGAAGCAAAATTCAAAGGGGTAGGGGTTTCTTTCTTTATTTTTTCTTTATTAATAAGGTGTGTTTGAGGTTTCGTGGTGTCGTTCGTGGTTCCCTCGTGCTTGTAACCTATTAATAAACAGTGATTTAAGTGTGACTTTCGTGGTACCCTCCCTTGACGTCCTGAGGCGGTTGCAACAAAAACAGAACTTAACCTTCTGTAAAACAGAAATATAACCGCTCCCGAAAGAATTCTCTCTCCGAAAAGCTTAACATATTTAGTTTAAAGTTTTGATTAAATCAAACAAAAAATGCGGCATAGCCATCCATGGCTATATTTTTAATTTTATAATGCTGATATTTGTGCCGTGATTCGGAATGGAGTCGCATTTCTGATTTTAAAATTTTACTGACTATGAAACATTTGATGGCTGTTTTGGAAAATCCGAGAAGAGGGGGACAGATTGTGCTGCCTCGCAGGCTGCTGGAACTGATGTTCGACAGCACGCCTGTGAAAAACGACGCGCAGGCTTGCGTGATGATTCTGCTGCGCTGCTGCTACGACGACGAGGGCGGAGAAGGGGGGCTGAAAATGGGAGAGATGTACGCCACGGTAAGCGGCCTTTCGGAAGAGCTGCACTGGTCGAAGAAGCGGACGCTGCGCCTGCTGGGGCAACTGAAGCGGGCGCTGCTCCTGAAGATGAGCTACCGCAACCGCGAATCGTCGCTGTTTACGTGGATGAACTATGAGGAAACGTGCCGGCTGCGGCGCAGGGAGATTTCGCCGAAGTCGGTGGGCGAGGCGCTCATGAGCGAGAAGGAGAAGGCGGACTTCGACGAGTTCTGGAGGCTTTACCACCAGCGTGCGCGCCTGACACCGCACGACCGGTTTCTTGCCATGCATGCCTGGACCGCGCTGACACCGGAGGAGCGTGTGCTGGCCGTGGAGCGGATGGAGGACTATTTCTATTCGCTGGCAAGCATGGAGCATGTGCGGACGGGACTGAATTACTTGAAGTACAGGAGCTTCATGAGGTAGCTTGTTGGTTTGCAGTTAAAGAAGGAGTTAAAGGAGTTAGAGGAGTTAGAGAAGTTAGAGGAGTTAGAGGAGTTAGAGAAGTTAGAGGATAATCTGCGTCAATCCGCGGTAAAAATAATTCTGTGCCCTTTGTGGTAAAAACAAAAAAGTTGACTTTAAATTTTGAAAAAATGATCTACAACGAAGAAATTGAAGAGGCTGTGCTGGGCGCGCTGCTCATTGACACGGCGGTTGCCGGAGAAGTCCTGGGAGGCTTGAATCCGGATATGTTTTACATCGAGAAGCACCGGCTGATTTATGAGGCCGTCGTGTCGGCATTCAACGCAAACAAACCCATCGACATTCTGGTAGTGACGGAAGAGCTCAGGCAACTGGGGACGCTCGAGCGGGCGGGAGGTCCGCTGGGAGTGGTCACCGTGACGCGGACGATGCTTTCGTCGGCGCACATCCAGCGCCACTGCCTGATTCTGTATGAGTATTACGTGCGCAGGGAGCTGTGGAAGATCCTTTCGGCCGAGATTGCCGGGTGCGAGGATATGACCGTCGACGTGCTGGAGCAGGTGATCCGCCTGCAGAAGGAGCTGGACCTGCTGCTCAACCGCTCGCCGCTGGAGAGTCACCTCAAGCGGGTGGACGAGGTGATGGAGCTGACGATGGAGCGCATACGCAGGCGTGTGTCGGGCAGCAGGCAGGGAGTGACCGGCATTCCGACGGGCATCCCGAAGCTGGACGAGATCACCGGAGGGTGGCAGCCGGGAAACCTGATTCTGACAGCCGCGCGTCCGGGCATGGGAAAAACGCAGCTTGACCTGCGCTTCGCTACGACGGCGGCGAAGGAGGGATACACTGTGCTGTTCTTCACGCTGGAGATGATGAACGTGGAGGTGGGCGAGCGGATGCTGCTCGTTGACAGCGGGATTGACTACAGGCCGGTGAAGCGCGGAATCGTTTCGGAGAGTGACATGGCTTGTCTGGACCTGGCGCTGAAGCGGGTGGGAGGCCTGCCGCTGTATATCGACGACACGCCGTACATCAGCATCGACCAGCTGTGCTGCATCGCGAAGGGGATGAAGGCGAAGCGGGGAGTGGATCTGGTGATTGTGGACTATCTTCAGCTGCTGGGGGTGGTTGCGAAGCACGGGAGGACGCGCGAGCAGGAGGTGTCGGAGTGTACCCGCAAGCTGAAGTCGCTGGCCCGTATGCTGGACTGCCCGGTAATCGTGTCGAGCCAGCTGAACCGTCAGGTCGAGTCGTCGTATGACCACCGTCCGGAGCTCCGGCACCTGCGCGAGAGCGGCGCGATCGAGCAGGATGCCGACCTGGTGCTGATGCTGTGGTGTCCGGATAACGGCGGCTCGCCGAGGCGTGAGCTGATCGTGGCGAAGAACAGGCACGGGGAAATCACGCAGGGAAAAGAAGGGATTGAGTTCGGGTGAGTGCTTTTTTACCGCAGATTTACGCGGATTGTAATAAGAAACTGTTTTGAATTTCTCCAAAAAGTTTTTCTTGGCTTGATGTGTTCGTT